>Ga0247841_10010792_pt1 | contig 12345 bp, 16 predicted proteins | sample LaCruzMarch2015__2_FD_192410 | JGI IMG/M metagenome (GOLD analysis project Ga0247841, IMG submission 192410) | Freshwater microbial communities from meromictic Lake La Cruz, Castile-La Mancha, Spain - LaCruzMarch2015_18m | ecosystem: Environmental > Aquatic > Freshwater > Lake | place: Spain... | reverse complement strand
CAAACTTGATCTTAGGAAACATTAGAAACACCAATCGAATGGCGCAGGAACGCCTGCGCCGCCCTCACTATTAGCCTTTGCTAATAATCTGAGCAAGCGCAGCAATCCCCTCCACACTCAGTAACAGCTGCTACCGAATGCCTTGAAAGGGCTTGAATTCCTGCTTTGATACTTGATGGCATGCGCCCATGGTTTCTGACCATCATGAGCTTTGCCAATGCTGTTGAGACCATACGTACACCTCAAACTAAACTGCTGTTTTGTCGATTGATATACATGAGGTTGATTAGTCTTCAACCGCTAGAATATAAGAAAGTAAAACAGGGTTCATACTATGGCAAAATATCAAGTGGCTTGGTTGGTGTTGAATTATTCTTGCAACAACAAATGTGTCTGGTGCTATGCTGATTCAGACCCAAAGAACAAGCAGGTTATGGGATTTTCCCAGATTAAAAAAGCAATTTCATTGATAGCGAAAATTAATCCAAAGCAATTCATTCTGATTGGTGGCGAGCCCACGATTCACCCTAAATTTTTGGAAATCTTAAAGTATGCAAACAAAAAGGGAATAAAGCCAGAGATTGTAACCAATGGCCGGCTTTTAAGTGATAAAGAATTCTTCAATAATTGCAAGGATTACTTGTCAAAAGTAGGCATTTCAATAGGCGGGGCAAGCGAGAGAACCCATGAAAGCGTCACCAAAGTCAAAGGCAGTTTCAGGCAAACTCTGCAAGCTATCAGGAATTGCGTTGAAAGCAAGATTGCGTTCAATGTCAGCATGACAATAGGAAATGAAAACATCAATGAAGCTACTGAACTGATAGACCTACTGAAAAAAGAAGGCGTGAAAAGCATGACTTTCAATGTCTGCACACCAAACTTCACAAACTACGCTTACATTAAGTCAATTCCCGAATTCAGGCAACTGGCTGAGAAGCTGGAAGTAATTTACGAGCATGCAAAGAAAGTAAAAATGAAAGTAGGGTGCATGACAGTTTTGCCATTTTGTATATTCAAAAAAGAAAGAATTCCGGAGTTTTTGGCAAGTAAGTTCATTAGAGGCGGCTGCCAACTTTACGGTAAAGACTGCTTTGTCATAAACTACAATGGAGCTGTCCTGCCTTGCACTCATTGGACCGAGGCAGAATTATTCAATGTTTTCAAGAATGACAAGACAATAACTGCATTAGAGTTTGAAAAACAATGGAATTCCAGGCCAGTAAACAGTTTCTTTGGTAACGTCTGGAAATACAGGTCTGGCAAGTGCAAGAAGTGCGAATACTTTGGAAAATGCTTTGGCGGCTGCTTATTGTTCTGGTTGAACAAAGACCCTGAAAAAGAGATTAAAGGATTCTAGTTAATACAAGACATCAAACGCTTTTTTTCCTTCAATTGATTCGAGAAAAGAATAGCGAGCGTCAACGTATTCTTGGATTTTTTGCGCAATCTCTGGCGTAACATGCTTAAACCTACCTTGCATTTTCAAATATTCCTCAACAGGTTTTGCGTCTTCTTTAGTCACTTTCTGATTAAATGTCAAAATTCCATTTTCGATTTCATAAAGTGGAAAAACACGGGTTTGGATTGCAAGTTTTGTTAAGTCAATGCCTTTTGCAGAAGGATAAGCCCATCCTTGAAGGCAAGGGCTCAAAACATGCAAAAAGCTCGCATGATTAAAAGAAAGGCCTTTCTTGACTTTTTTTGCCAAATCCAAAGGATTGGCTACTGTTGCAGTTGCAACGTAGGGAATGCCGTGCGATGCAATAATCAATCCTAAAGGCTTTTTAGGCGAGAGCTTGCCAAAACTTTCTTTTCCTACGGGAATTGTTGACGTGTTAGCATAAGGCGGGGTTGCGCCACTCCTCTGATAGCCCGTGTTGGAGTAAGCCTCGTTATCTGTAACAACATACAAGAACTTGTGCCCTCTTTCAATAGCGCCAGACAATGCCTGGAAGCCAATGTCAAAACTGGAGCCGTCGCCTCCAAGAACAATCAAGTTAACGCCATCACGCTTTTTTTGAGCCTTCAAAGAAGTGTCAATGCCAGAAGCAACAGCGCACGCATTCTCAAATGCGGAGTGAATCCAAGGAATCTTCCATGCAGTTTCTGGAAAGCCTGAACTTACAACTTCCATGCAGCCTGTTGCGGAAACTACAATGGTTTCAGGCCCGGCTGCTTTCAAGACATGGCGGATTGACAAAGCTTCCAAACAGCCTGCGCACGCGTTATGCCCTGAAGCAAATCCTTCAAATTCTTCCAAGCCATTAATCAAAACAATCCCGCCAGTTAGCTTACTTTGTGTTAATTATTTCTTCCGACAATTTTGGATTCTTGTTAATTAGCACTTGAATGTTTGCCGGATTCTCAAAGATTTTGGAGTAAAATTCGGTTATTTTAATCTCTTCCACGTGCCTGTATTTTTCGAAAGTTTCCTTGATTTTCTTTTTTATTTTCTTTGGATAGAATATTTGAATCAAGTAATCCTGAAAGACTATGAAATCATCATCATATTCATGCACTGCGCCAGTCTTGACTTTGAAGCCAAAGCTTGAGTAATACTTTGCGCACCACTTGTCAATTGCCGTGTTTCCCCTGCACTTTATTGTCAAGTTTATTTTATTGCCAATGTCTTTCATCAGCAAGTACTCCCTAAAAGAGTAGAACAGCGGCCACCATAAATGCGAGAGAAAAATCACTGCCTCAACCTTGCTGGCTTGCCTTGGATAGCATTCAAGCTTTGAAAGAATAAAACGGTCCACTTCAGCCACTGTGTTAAAACTAATTGACAGGTTCTCGCCATTCTCTATTATCGGGTGCCCTTTGCAGGACTGATAGCTTGTTTCAAGCTCTTGCGAGAAAAGCTTCAGCTGGTAAATCCAACTCTTGTTTAAGGAGTAGAGCTTGTCTTGCTTTAGCACTACTCCTTTGTTTGAAAGGTCAGCGAGTGCCTTGAATGTTGCTTGCGAGCTGATTTCAGAACCATATTTTTTCCTTATGAGCGAATGAATTTGCTTCAAGGAAAGTGGAAACTCGCTGCTCAATACTAAAACAATCATGTCTTTGGCTGAAGAATTCTCGCTGGAAGAGCCAACCTGCGGAACAAACAAGTTCAATGGCATATGCAGTAACAAACGCTGTTTTTGCTCTTTTTAACCCTTTGGTTGAAAACTAATCAACCAATCGTTTAAATTAGCCAGTAAACAAAGTTCTTAGTGACATGGATAAGAGAGAAAAGCTTCTGAAAAAGGTAAGAAAAGCCATAGGCTGCAGGATTGGAGCCCACGGGCTGGATCACGCTTTAAGGGTCAAAAAGATTGCTTTAGAACTGGCAAAGAAGGAAAAAGCATGTGAAGAAGTTGTCGAAGCAATGGCCTTGTTGCATGACTTAGTAAGAGAGGATAAGCTTGACAGTGAAGAAAACCTAAGAAATACTGTCAAAGAAGCAAGTAAGATCCTCAAAGACTGCGGCTACGCTAAAAAGCAGGCGAGCAAAATAATTGAAGGGATAAGAACGCACTCGCTTCACTCAAAAACCAGTAAGCCAAAAAGCATTGAAGCGAAAATACTTTTTGACGCGGACAAAATAGACGCTGTAGGTGAGATAGGCTTGGCGAGAGCCATTACCGTACTGGGAAAAATGAACCTTCCAATGGAAAAGGCGGCTCAAATCTACCTTAACGCAATAAAAAAGTTCGAAAACCAGTACCAAAGCCACTTGCACACAAAATCCAGCACTCAAATGATACTGCCAAAGATTAAATACTCAAAAGAATTTATGGAAAGAGTATTAAGTGAAACTACTACCGCCATTGAAAATAAGTTGGAGTAATAATGAAGGTTTTTTGAAATGAGTAATGAAACATTATTCTTGCTTAAAAGAAAAATATTGCATTTTCTTCTAGTAATCTACCCATTGTACTTTTTGATACTTGGCGAGAACTGGAGAGAATATGCGCTCATTTCATCTATTTTCTTATTTTTCATATGGGTTGCTTCTGAAATTATACGGATAAAACTAGGTTTTGAGAATACTCCCACAGGGCTTTTGATAAAGAGCGTCTCAAAGAAATATCGTGCCGAAGGAAAGGATGCTGATTGGTTCAGGTTTAGAAATCCAAAATGGATAATGGCTAATTTTGTTACGCTCTTATTTTTTTCTGGATTGCCATTAATTGCAGGAATAGCCGTATTTGCTTTAGGTGATGCTGCCGCGGGATTTATTGGAAAAAGATTTGGCAAGATAAGATTACTAGGTACAAAAACTTTGGAAGGGTTTGTTGCTGGAGCGGTATTTGGTTTTACTTTAGCATATGTTCTAACTAATGACTTCAAAATATCTGCTTTTGCCGCAATGGTCGGCATGATTGCTGAACTAGTAGCTCAAAAGTTTGATGACAATTATATTATTGGTTTCTTTGCTGCCTTGGGTGGCGAAATTGCAAGGTGGATTTGAATGGTCATAGTGATTAAGGTCGGAGGTTCGCTAATATATTCTAACAATGATGCAGAAAAGAAGAGTTATTCAGCAAAGATAACTAAATTAGTTGATTCTTTATTCAAAAATAAAATAAAATGCGTTCTAGTGCTCGGATGCGGCAAAGTAGCGCACGATATTTGCAATGATTATTCATTAGTAGATGTTAACGCTCCTTTTGAGCGTAGGTGGAAAGGATTTATTGAGTTGGATAAATTAACTTGTCAAAATAGCCTTAATTTAGTCGAAAATTTGTCTAAAGACAGCCTTATTTTTGTGCCTATACACCCTCTTTCATTTGCGTTAAAAAACAAAAAAAGCAAGATTTCGACATCAATCTCGTGGATGAATGTAAGTTTAATTGAAAGAATGCTAAATTTAGGGGTTGTTCCGTTCATTCACGGCGGCTCAATTTTAGACGAAAATACTTTGCTTTCAGGGTTGTCGAGCGACTCTTTGGCAGCACATTTAGCAGTTAAACTAAAAGCTAAATCGCTTTTCTTGCTTACTGATGTTAATGGAGTTTTTGACACTCCACAGAAACAAAATTTGATTAAAGAATTTTCAATAACAAAAACAAAGGCAATTTTAGGCGGGGGCATGGATGAAAAGATAAGGCGCGTAAAATATTCAGTCATTAAAGGAATTCCAGTTCATATTCTAAATGGAAACAATCCTTCAAATATTTTGCAAATAATCAAGAAAAACAAACAATTCGGAACGCGACTTGTTCCTTAACGTTAAGGGTAGGTTGGAGCGTCTTTTAACCCTGAACTTTCCTCAAATCCGAGCATTAAATTCATGTTTTGGATTGCCTGGCCAGCTCCGCCTTTTCCCAAATTATCCAACGCACTGCTTACAGCAAAAAGATCATCTTCTAGAAAGAATCCCCCAATATCACAAAAGTTTGACCCTTTAACAAGTGTTGTTGAAGGCGGGGATTTAGTGGTTCTAATAAAAAAGTCTTTTGAGTACATATTGTAACTATCGACTAACTCAGTAATGCTTGTTTTTGGTTTAACAATAAAATATGCACTGCACAAGATTCCTCTTGAAATTGGGACGAGCTGTGGAAAGAAATGCGTTTTGATTTTAAGGTTTGCGAGTATTTCAGGGTAGTGCCTGTGAGGGTGCTTTTCATAACCATACACGCTTTGAAACGCGGCGGGATAATGCGTTCTAGGGCTTGGTTGGGAACCCGCTGCTGAAAGTCCAATTTTACAGTCTAGAATTACTCTTTCCACCAAACCAGCATTGGTTAGTGGATATGCGCATAAAATGCAGGCAGTGGCCATGCAGCCGGGATTTGCAACAAGTTTTGCTTTCTTTATGTTTTTTCTATTAATTTCAGGTATTCCATAAATTGCACTCATTAGATTTTTGTTCTTACTAGCTTTACTATCTTTCACAGGAACCCTGAATGTAGATGTCATATCGACAATTTTAACGCCAGCTTCCAATAGTTCATTCACAATTCCAAAAGTTTGATTCTCAGCACTCGCAGCTATGAAAACCAAGTCACAATCTATGAAATTCTTGACATTTCCACTGACAAACTTGCCAGAAAACGATTTTTGCAAAAAAGGATGCGCTTCTAAAATATCCTCTTTTTCCTTAGATTCGCTTGAAACTGCCGAAAGTTTAACATCCGGGTGTTTAGACAATAGTCGTATAAGTTCTCCGCCAGTATGCCCTGATGAACTGATAATTCCGACAGTTTTCAAAACCGCTGCCACCAATAAACTATATATACCTTAGCGTATTAAATATCTTAGAGTTTTATGAGCGTATTCGACACTTTAAAAGAAACTTCAAAAATAATTGATTCTGAGATGGAGCGGGTTTTACCTAATCCTAAAAATGGCAAAACAGTCGAGCTTAAAGAATTTTATGAATTAATGAATGATTATTCCAAAAGGGGCGGGAAGCGTTTAAGGCCTTTCTTATGCATTGCTGCTTGTGAAATGTTTGGTGAAGACCCAAAAAAAGCTTACAATTCTGCAAATACACTGGAACTATTCCAGAATTTTGTTCTAATACATGATGACATTGAAGACGGCAGTGAAGAAAGACGAGGAAAGCCCGCATTGCACCACATTTGCGGCATTGAAAAAGCAATTAATGTTGGGGATGCCTTGTTTTACAAAATGTGGGAAAGCGCCTTGGGAAATCATGAAACGTTAGGGGCTGAAAAAGCATTAAAGATAGAAAAGGAATTATGCAATCTTTTGAATAAAACTCTTGAGGGGCAAGCAATTGAACTATACTGGAATCAAAGTAAAAAATGCGAGTCGACTGAAGAGGATTACTACAAAATGGTTGAAAAAAAGACTGCCTGGTACACTATCATAACACCGTGCCGCATGGGTGCAATAATAGGGGGTGCGGATGAAAAATACTTAAACGCATTAATTAAATTTGGCAGACCTTTAGGTATGGCCTTTCAAATACAGGATGACTTGCTCAATCTTATTGGTGAAGCCGATACTTACGGTAAAGAAATATTTGGTGATCTTTATGAAGGAAAACACACCTTGATGGTGGCACACTTAGCGTCAAAATGTTCAAAAGAAGAGAAACGAAAAGTAGAATCGCTTTTTGCGAAAGCTAGGAAAGAGAAAAATCACGCCGAAGTAAAAGAAGTGTTTGAACTAATGAAAAAGTACGGTAGCTTAGAACACGCAAAAAAGAAGGCATTAGATCTGGCTAATGAAGCTAAGGAAGTCTTCGAAAAAGAATTCAAAAACATTCAGGAAAATAATGCAAAAAAGTCAATAAGAGAGATAATTGATTTTGTAATTACAAGAAAACTATAAGGCAGTTCGTTTTCCTTTCTAGCAGTATTGTTTTCTCAACCCACGGGTTGATTCTCATTCAACCTTATGTATAATAAGCTGGAAAGCGGCAATTATTACAAGGGAGAAAGTTTTTTGGGAGAAGTTTATGGATGAGAAAGTCTTGAAGATTAGGGCTTTGTTCAGTAACGCGGTTTCAGGCTTTGGCTTGATGCATGCCAAGGTTTGCAATGCCTTGATGGGTGGAGACATCAAGACGGCCAAGCAATTAAGCCAGGAAACCCTCATTTCACACAATAAAATCTACTCAGTCTTGAAAGACCTTGTCAGAGAGCGCGTAATCTCTTGCACTAGGACAGACCCTGCAAGCTACTGCATGAGCAACGCGCTCAAGAACTTCCAAAAAATCATTGAAAAGAAAGTAAATTCCCTGCAAAGGCTGCCGATGGAACTGCAGGAAATAATCCAAGAACTCCCAGAAAGCGAGTTCGAACGAGAGTATGTCATACGCTTTAACGGTCAGCAGACAAAGCTTTTTGACAACAAGAACAAAAGCCTCGTGAAAGAAGCCCACGAAGCCAAGCAGCTAATGCAGCAGCTGAACGACTACATCAAGGCAATAGAGCCGAAAAGGGATGCCCGCTGGCCTGCTTACCGGATGTAGTGTCTATAGGCACTACGCTTTTTCTCGGCAGAAAAACATAAATTAATTAACCTCTATGTGTTTCATATTGGAATGGTTTATAAGTCCGGAATTACGACAATCCAGCTAACGCCCGCCACCAGGGAAAAGCTAAAGGCAATGGGCAAGAAAGGCGAAACTTACGATGGAATATTGCTTCGGCTTATGAGCCAATGCAAAAAATGAAAAATGGAGGTCTTATAGCACAAGCAATAGCTTAGGAATGAACCTTTACAATATTATGCTCCCCTGGGCGCTTCCTATTTTTTCCTTGCAGTAATCATGAAAGGCTCAAAGCCCGGCTTTTCGGCAAAGGCATAATGCCTTGCAGAGTCGGTTTGGCCAAACTCTTTTTCATTTGCCCTTGCCTTTGTGATTTTCTGCACTTTTTCAAAAACAAAGCCGTTCTTTTTCAACGCATTGACAAAGCCCGGAACCTCGCGCCTGAAAGTGCTTATCCAAATGATTCCTTTTGAATTCAGGACGCGATGGCATTCTTTCAAAAGCCCGTTAGTCAAAACCATTGCTTCGGAAGGGCTGAGATTTCGCTCTTTCATGAACTGCCTGCTTATCATGGAAAAATCCATGCTCAAAGAGTTTGCGCTCGCGTCCTTTTGCTTCCTTAAGTAGGCAAACCCTTTTTCAGGAACTGCTTCAAGGTTGCCGCGAACTGAGCTGTTTGCAAAAGGATCCGCATTAACAAATTTCTTTTCAGGCTCTCTTCCAGCGCGCGCATAAGCCCTTCCGCCGCTCAAGCCTCCGCCGAGGTCTATTAGCTCGTTTATTTCCCCAGGCTTTGCCGGAATTCCCGCAAATTTTCTTTCAGCCCTTCTGACAGGCCTTTTCGGAAGCTTTGGAGGCATGAAATAATCAAGGCTTCCAAAGCTTTAAATAATCTCTTTGCGTATTAAAAAGCGTGAATTCAAGACTTCTATTGGCGGTTTTTGGAATTGCATTTTTGGCGCTTTTATTTTCAGGCTGTGCACAGCAGTCCTTGAGTGCGCAAGACTCGAACAGGCTTTCAGGCCTTGAGGCAAAGGTCAGGTCATTGGAGAATTCCAACAAGAGGCTTGCTGCAGAGAACGAGAAAATAAGCACTCTGGTCGGAGTCTACAAGTCAATTGAAGAATGCAGGAATAACGCTCTAGTGGGATTTGTTGACGGCAACACGGCATATCAGAAGACAACATTGCAGGACGCTTTCGACAGGTGCGATGCAGTCTTCAGCGCATTGCAGGCGCTTGCGGAACAGCCTGCCTGAAAAAAATGAAAAAAAGGGAACGCGAAAGCGCGCCCCAAAATTGTTTCTCGTTTTTAGAATTCTGGAACCAACGGCGGCCTTTCGTCTGTCACAAAGTTCACGTAAGCCATCCAGCAAGTTTCCTGCTTGATTATTGCCGTAACGAATTCAGGCGCTATTCTTTGCGCGAGAATCAGGCATGACAGGAAATTCAGTATCCAGAATATTACCGCAATGAACAGGAAGATTTGCAGGATTATTCCGGTAATTATCCCGTAAACTATCCTAATGATCACTTCAGCCCTGCTGACTTTTCCCTCAGGCTTTATTTCCACTTTGACGCTTTTCGTAAAAACCCACCTCCTAAACAATGGATTAACAGGCAATAGAAGTGTTCTGGAGTATTTAAGCTTCATTTGGGCGTTTTCCGAATTCTGAAATAGTCGTTTGCGTTGCAGGCTTTTCCACAAACTCCTCGAACTTTTCCTCAAAAGGCCTGAGCTTTGAAATCCTTTCAATGAACGCATTGTAAAATCCCACTTTTTTTGAAGAGCCCTTGAATTCGACAGTCGTTGCCCAAGTCCTTCCAGACTGCTCTGGCCTGTGGCCGAAAAAGTGAAAGTCAAACAATCCAGTCTTCAAGAGCTCGTTGATTTTCTTCGAGCCGATTTTCGAGTTTGCGCGCGTTGAAGGAATGCTTGAAAGCAAGACTTTCACAGAATCCTCAGGGCTTTTCTCAACCTTCTGCAGGATTTCAGAAACTTGCCTTTCAAACTCAAGCTCCTGCCTTGGAAAATTATCCAGGCATTCAATCGAGTAAAACTCGACTTTTCCAATTTTCAAGGCTTCGCCTGAATGCAAAAACCTGACGTTCAATTCCGCCCCTCCCCCTGATAAATATTCCTTGTAAAGTTTCTCAAGGCAACTGTCAAGGTTTCCTTGGACAATGTTCAAGGTCCTCCCGTGAAAGCAGGCAACAAGCTTTGCAAAAGCCTTGAAAAAAGCATTCAAGTCTTTCTTCCCGAGCAATGGGTCAATGCTGAAAATGGCGTCCTCTATCTCTCGCTCCAATCCGGCTCCTGAAAGCGCAGGGTTTCTTGCAAACTGTTCCCTGAAGCCTTTCTTGTAGCTTGCAATCCTCTGTGCTGCCTTTTCCGGAGTGGAGTACTGGTCGCATTCCACAAAGTTTCCGGCGCAAATCACGTTCTGCTGCCATGCCTTCAGGCCTGAAAAATACTGTTCAGCAAGCCCAATGTTTCTCTCGTGAGGCAGGACAAAGCGCGTGTCAGAGAACACGAAAGCCTTTTCCTGCACTTTCCTGAACTTTTCCTCCAATGCCCCAAGCGAGTCCATGAATAAGTATTGCAGCCTTTGGAATTCTTTAAGCTTTCACCGGAAAAGCCCTGAAAGGCGCTGGTTTAAATTAACTTTTCCCGCTAAATTTTTCGAACAAGACTGCCTAACGTACTTAAGTGCTATCGCAGATAGCACGACGTACACGCATGCCAACTGGGCGTGACAGTTGTTGCGGGGGTGGCAGAGTGGTCTAATGCGCCGGCCTGCTAAGCCGGTTCCAGCAATGGAGCGCGAGTTCAAATCTCGTCCCCCGCGTGCCCTTTCGTGGGCAGCGCCGAAGAACGTCGTGCCATTTGGCAATGGCACATAAATTCATTGAGTGTCTGTTGGTTGCATGCGCTTTTTCGTTTACTTGCTTGAATGCAGTGATGGAAGCTATTACTGCGGAATCGCATTGGACTTGGAAAAAAGGCTCAAAACGCACAATTCAGGAAAAGGCGCAAAGTACACGCGCTCTCGCCTGCCCGTAAGGTTGGTTTTTTCAGAAACTCTTGAAAGCAAAAGCATTGCGCTAAAGCGCGAGGCAGAAATAAAAAGGCTTTCGAGAAAGCAAAAGATTGCCTTGATTGAATGCTTTGAGAATTCAGGGCAGCGTTGAAGGCATGCCTTGAGCATTGAAGGAATTCTTAATAATCCCAAAAGCGTGCTGTAAGTAATGGATTGGGTCTTTCTAGCGCTCTTGAGCTCTGCACTCTGGGCTTCCTCAAACTTTTTCGACAAGTACCTGGTAAAGGAATACTTCAGCGAAAACGTCGAAACCTTGATTGTCTTTTCAAGCATCATTGGGATTTTTGTAGCGCCATTCTTCCTGCTCGCAAGGCCGGAAGCATTGAGCATTGCCCCATTGACTGCGCTGATAATAATGGCTAACAGCGCGCTGCTGATACTCTACCTTTACCCATACCTGAAGGCATTGAGGAACGAGGATGTTTCAGTTGTCACTCCATTGTTCCAGCTCATTCCGGTACTTGGGCTGGTTTTGGGGTTCGCAGTGCTTGGAGAGCGCCTTTCTTTCATCCAGATTTTTGCATCAGCAATAGTGATTTTGAGCGCAATCGGAATTTCGCTGGATTTCAAAAAGAAGCTGCGCTTTGGGCTCAAGACTTTTGCGCTGATGCTGTTGTCCTCGCTCATGATTGCAGTGAGCTCGATTGTTTTCAAAATCTTTGCAGTGGAATCAGATTTCCTGACAGTGGGCTTTTGGCAGTACATTGGATTCAGCGCAATAACATTAACCCTGCTGATTTTTTTTAAAGGATACCGGCTGAAATTCTTCAAGTCATTGAGGGAGTCAGGAAAGCGCATTCTCTCGCTGAACGCAATCAATGAGACAATCAACATCATTGCTCAAGTGCTTTTCTGGTTTTCGCTGACTCTCGCGCCAATAGGATTGGTATGGGTCTTCAATGGATTCCAGCCATTCTTCATGCTTGCTTTCGGGCTTGTTCTCACAGTGTTTTTCCCGAAAATAATCCGAGAAAACATTTCAAGGCAAAGGCTTTTGCAAAAGGCATTTTTCATAGTGCTGCTTTTCATTGGCGGAATAATGCTTGCGCTGAATTCCTGAACTTGCGGAATTGGAGTATTAGACTCCGCTGTATGCAGAGAAGCCGCCGTCTATCGGGATTATTGTGCCTGTAACGAATTTTGACTCGTCGCTCAAGAGCCAGACAATTGTTCCCACAAGGTCTTCAGGCTTTCCGAATCTTCCGGCAGGAGTGTGAGAAATCACTTTATTTCCCCTTTCAGTCAAAGAGCCGTCCTTGTTAGTCAGCAGGAATTCGTTCTGCTTTGTGAG
>Ga0247841_10010790_pt1 | contig 12346 bp, 8 predicted proteins | sample LaCruzMarch2015__2_FD_192410 | JGI IMG/M metagenome (GOLD analysis project Ga0247841, IMG submission 192410) | Freshwater microbial communities from meromictic Lake La Cruz, Castile-La Mancha, Spain - LaCruzMarch2015_18m | ecosystem: Environmental > Aquatic > Freshwater > Lake | place: Spain... | reverse complement strand
CGACACTTCCAAGCGGAAATACTATGTACTTGAAATGTTTCCGTATCCATCCGGCCGCATCCACATGGGTCACGTGCGCAATTATTGCATCGGCGACGTGATAGCCCGCTGCAAGATGATGGATGGCTGGAACGTGCTGCATCCCATGGGCTGGGACGCCTTCGGTATGCCCGCTGAAAATGCCGCCATAAAACACGGTTCGCATCCCGCGATCTGGACTATGAACAATATCAATGAAATGCGCCGACAATTAAAGCGGATGGGGTTGTCCTACGACTGGGACCGGGAAATCGCAACCTGCCACCCGGAATACTACCGATGGGAACAGTGGCTGTTTATTAGGATGATGGAAAAGGACCTCGTATATCGGAAGAAATCCATCGTTAACTACTGCGAGCCATGCCAGACGGTGCTTGCGAACGAACAGGTGGAAAACGGGGCTTGCTGGCGGTGCGGGACTCCGGTGGTGCAAAAAGAGCAGGAGGGCTGGTTCTTCAGGATTACCCGATACGCGGCGGAACTTTTGGACTGGTGCGACCGGTTACCGGGGTGGCCCGAAAAAGTGCTGATTATGCAGCGAAACTGGATCGGCAAGAGCGAGGGGGCCCGAATCCTGTTCGATCGTGATGGCCACGGTGAGCCTATCGAGGTCTTCACCACTCGGCCGGACACGCTGTACGGTGCGACGTTCATGAGCCTGGCTCCTGAGCACCCGCTCTGTCTGAGCCTCTGCAAGGGGACCGAGCAAGAGCAGGAGGTTCGACAGTTCATCAACAGAGTGCTCACCCAGGACTGGCAGAGCCGTATGGGCGCAGATTCGGAAAAGGAAGGGGTTTTCACCGGGGCCTTCTGCATCAACCCCGTCACCGGACGCATGATGCCCATTTATGTGGCTAATTTTGTTCTGTACGAATATGGCACCGGCGCAGTAATGGCCGTGCCTGCGCATGATCAGAGAGATTTCGAGTTCGCGCGGAAATACGGACTGGAAATCATCGTGGTGATAGAGCCTTATGGAGAAAAGCTCGATCCTGGGACCATGGTCGAGGCATACGTAGCGGAAGGCAGGCTGGTGAGGTCCGGGGAGTTCGACGGATTGGACAACCTGTCCGCGATGAAGGCCATAGCGGAAAAGCTGGCCGACTTGAACAAGGGCGGCCCCACCGTGAATTACCGCATCCGGGACTGGGGCATATCCAGGCAGCGATACTGGGGCGCCCCTATTCCGATTATTCACTGTCCTGATTGCGGAGCAGTGCCGGTCCCGGATGAGGACCTTCCGGTGGTACTTCCGACGGATATTCAGTTTCCGGAAAGCGGGCGGTCTCCGCTGCCCGACCTCGACTGGTGGGTCAACGCAAATTGCCCCAAATGCGGCAAGCCAGGCCGCCGCGAAACCGACACCATGGACACGTTCGTGGAATCGTCCTGGTATTTCGACCGTTACGCGTGTCCACGGTACGACAAGGGAATCATAGATCCCGAAACGGATAGCTACTGGCTGCCGGTGGACCAGTACATCGGCGGCATAGAGCACGCGATTCTACATTTGCTGTATTCGAGGTTTTTCACCAAGGTCCTCCGTGACATGGGCATTAAACAGAGCAACGAGCCGTTCACGAACTTGCTGACCCAGGGAATGGTAATCAAGGACGGTGCAAAGATGTCCAAGTCCAAGGGCAACGTGGTGGATCCCGAAGACCTGATAAACAAGTACGGCGCGGACACGGTCCGGCTCTTTTGCCTTTTTGCAGCGCCTCCTGAAAGAGATCTTGACTGGACGCCGGAAGGGGTAGAGGGCGCGTTTCGGTTCCTGCACAGGGTTTGGAACCTGGCTAATCAGCATAAGGATCGCCCTATTCGCCCGATTGAGGGGGCGGAGGGGGAACGGGCCCGCAGCCTGCGCAGGCTCACTCACAAAACCATCAAGAAGGTCACTGAAGACATACGCGATCGTTTCCATTTCAACACGGCCGTATCCGCCATCATGGAAATGATCAACGAACTGGTCAGGATTACCCCCGAAGAAGCGGAAGCCGCAGCTGATGTGGCAGCGGCCTTGCGGGAAGGGATCCGAACCGCTGTGATTCTCCTTTCGCCGTTTGTCCCTCACGCTGCCGAGGAACTGTGGGAGGGCCTCGGAGAAAAGCCTGGGCTGGTTCAAGTCCAGTGGCCGTCCTATGATCCCGAACTGCTGAAACAGGATGAGATCCTGATAGTGGTCCAGGTCAACGGCAAGAAAAGGGCTGAGATTACCGTGCCCGCGGATGCCTCCGAAGATGAGATAAAACAGGCGGCTATCGCGGAAGCCAACGTCCAGAAATTCGTCGAGGGCAAGACGATAAAGAAAATGGTGGTAGTGCCCGGAAGACTGTTGAATATCGTGGCTGCGTGAAGTCATTTTCATAGAAATGCGACATTGTCCGCACAGGGTCGTCATCCTGCTGGCGGCTTACTTCTTGCTAGTCGGCTGCGGTTATCGCTTCAGCGGCGCGGGAGACCCCTTTCCTCCGGAGGTGAAAACCATTACGCTGGAAAGCGCGGTGAACAATACAACCGTAACAGGCATAGAAACCGAACTTACCGACGACCTTCGAAGGGAATTCGCGCTCGAAACCAGGTTGAATCCCGTGAGCAGCGACGGGGACGTAGTTCTGAAGACGATCATCGCCTCGTACGATTACGCACCTTCGACCTACACGGCCGATGGGAAGGAATTGACACGTATAGGGACGCTCAAGGTCGCGTGCAGCCTTCTCCGAGCGGGTACGGACAAGATGCTATGGCACAAGGATCTGACTGCCTCCCACTCGTACACCGTGACCGATTCCATAACAGAGACTCTGTCCAACAGGCGCAGAGCCATCTCACGAATGATCAAGGATCTTATCCCCCGGATACACCGTTCCATGTTCGACAATTTCTAGCGTATGATTACTATGTATATAAGGAACTACTCCGACGGAGACGATAATGGATAGAGTCCTGCTCTTCTTGGCGGTACTCGGTATACTAACCATCCTGTGCCAATGGTACGTGATCGCCTCTATCAGGTCCTATTTGTTCCAACGATACGAGCCCATGACGCGGCGAGTCGCCTATCCTCTCCTGATCTCGCTGGGAATACTCAATCTCGCGGCCGTCATGCTTGCGGTCGATTCGGCCTGGTTTCGCCCGGACACCTTTGCGCGCAAGGCCGCTGCCGTAACTTTCTTCAGCTACTTGGGTATGGTGCTGGCCCTGTGTCTTTTTTTCCTTGCTCTGGGAATTCTCTGTCACATATTGAATTTCAGGCGGACGGCAAGAGGTGCCGTTGGGAGAGCGGAGGGAAGTTGCTCGTCCATAGCAGCGAGTCAGCGCGGGTGCGTAAGTCCCGTTTGTTCCCGTCCCGGGGATCAGCCGGCCACACGCGAATGCCGCGAGACCGATCCGCCGGATTGCCTTGAACAATGTTCGGCAGACGAAGTTGCCGCCACCGATTTTAGAATTGCGGACAGGCCTCGGCACGCCGCGCCTCCACCTTCCCGCCGGACTTTCCTGAAGTGGAGCGCTGCGGTCGGACTGGCGACAACTATAGGATATGGAGCAGACGGCGTCGTGGAAGCTTACAGTACTCCGTCAATCGAAGAGTATGATCTGTTTCATCCTCGACTTCGAGGATTGACCGAACCCATCACTCTGATTCAAATAACCGACTTCCATTTCGGGCTGTTCTGCGGGACCGCCGAACTGGATAGACTGGTGCGAATGGTCAACTCCATCGAAGCGGATGCCGTGGTTTTCACCGGAGACATGTTCCATTCCCCTTTGTCGCCGGTGGAACGTGCGGTCCCCATAATAAGAAAACTGCGTTCGAGACGCTTCGGCAATTTCGCGGTCATGGGCAATCATGACTTCTACGCCGGAGAAATTCGCTCTGTGCAAGGTTTCAACGAGGGCGGCCTCAGGCTCCTCAGGAATCAATGGGTCACTTTCAAAGTAAAGGACGCGGATATCCATTTGGGGGGAATCGACGATCCAATGGTCAACTGGGTTTGGGGCAAAGACTTCCCCGGGTTCTCCAAATTTCTGATCGATGCTCCGAAGACTCGGGGCTTCCGGATTCTCCTCTCACACAGACCCAGTGTTTTTCCACTGGCGTCGTCGGTTGGATTGGATTTCGTGATGGCAGGACACACTCACGGCGGTCAAATAATACTGCCGGGTCCCGGCGCGGACCGAGGCTTTAGCCTCGCGAGGGTGGTCTCTCCCTTCACGCACGGCTGGTATGCCAGGGAAGAGAGCCGGATGTATTTGAACCGCGGGGTTGGTCTTACGTTTATTCCGTGGCGCATCAATTGTCCACCTGAGGTTGCCGTAATTCACTTGTACGGGTTAGATCGGGGGACAAGCGCGGTCAAGAGGCGAGCGGTTCGCGCAACCGCGGGGGTTTGAATTGCAGGCCAACGGGTCGCAACAAGACGCTCGGCAGACTGGACGCGCGGAAAGGCGTCGGCCATTGATAAGAAGGTCGCAATGGAGCGACGCGAAGAATTGATTGAAGCGGGCTGGGTGCGCCGATTCACAGCGGAAGAGCCGCGCCTGTCTGAAATGAAACAATATTACGAGTCAAAGGGCCTGGAAGTTCGAATCGAAGCGGGTACGCCGGAAGAGGACCCGGACTGCCTGGGTTGCTTGGGGGCAGAAGGCCGCCAGGGCCGGTATGGGACTATTTACACGAGGGGCGAAGAGGCTTTGGAGGAGCGCCGGGCCGACGACGAACTCTTTTGATAGGATGACATGTCAATATTTCAATTGATTGACTGTAATTGTTAAACTATAAAATCAAAACATGGGCCACAACTTAGTATATTATCACGGTAAATATGGTATATCGTTTCCCGAATAGTGGGCCTTGAACGTTTAGGTAATATTATCCACACTATATCCTGATTTTACTAACCGATTAACTGAAAATGCGCAGGGGTTAGGCCCCGGAAACCACTCGATTGATACGCTGTTTCCCCGCGTCCGAGCCTGGACGACTCGCTTACCGTTTGTTGTCATTGTCAGGCAACATACTGATATGCCTATGTTTATCTAATTAACAAGATCGCCGGCGCGCTTCAAGCATCCCCAGCAGTCTAAAATAAGCCTTTTGCGTTGGCCATGACAGGTCATGTCTCTATGCAATAAATGCTATATTATTAATATGTTATTGGTATAATCTAATGTAAACTGCATAAATAGCTCAATTTGATTGGTGGTTGACATTGTATCTTACTCATGATATTGTATTTTATACATCAGTCGATACATTTATTCATTCAGTTTACGCACTTCCGCCTTGTAGGGTGCGTTATGTTTATCTTTTGTTGTGGGAAGTGGTATGGTACGAAGGATTGGGTTTGGAGTATCCAGTGTCTTTGTTTTCGTGCTGGCAGCGCTTTGGCCCTTACAGGGCTGGGCTTTTCCTTTAATCGCGGCACCGCCGGGAGCGTACTCCGGGACCATCGATCAGGCTTGGCTCCCTGGCGTGTACTATTCTCTGGGATTGAAGAAGTTCCTGAACAGCTTCACTTCCTATCAGTTTCTGAATCCGTTTCCACCGAATCAGGACCCTTTGAGCAGGTTGGAGTTCCCCATTGACCAGTGGTTCCTCGGCGGAAGCGCGAATCAGGTTACGTCGATCTTCTCGCTGTCAGGAAATTACTGGGTGAACGTGAACCGGGAGAGTGCGCTCAAAATGCAGGACAGCGACTGGACTGACGACGCCATGACTTCCCAGAAGACCATCTTCAGTGAGTCAAAGTGCCGATTGAATAAGGCTCTGTTAGCCGAGGCGCAAGTTTCCGCCGCCATATCCCACGAGACAGCATCTATCTTCAGACCGGTAGTTGGATGGCGTTATCAGTACTTCTTCTTCACCACCCACGACGGATATCAGTCGGAACTCGGAGGTGTGGCGGTAGACCTTCCCGGCGACGGTATCGAGTTCACGCAGATCTTTAATCATTATTATGTAGGAGCAATGGCGAACACCACGGTGGACCTCGGCGCTTTCATGTCCTCGTTGCCTCGGATCAGGATTGAGGCTCAAGCGGACTACGGAATGGTTGTCGCTAAGAACCAGGACCTCCATCTGCTGCGGGACGGAGAGAGATATACCATCGAAAGAACCAGGGGCCACTGCTGGCATGTTTATCTATGCGCGGCCCTGTTGTCGGCGCGAAACGCTACAGCGCGTATCGAAGCCGATTTCAAGCGCGTGCTGACCAATGGCGGTCATCAGCTCACCAACAGCGCCTTTGCCCTGGATTTTTCGTTCGATGGTGCCAACGTATGGTCTGATCAAGCTTCAGTGGCAGCCGTGGGAGAGGTGAGGTTCTAGGGGGCTGTCTCAAGAGTCCGAAAGCTGTCCTACGCGCTGACATAATATCGTATCTCTTCGTCCCGTAGCCCACCGGAATCCCAATCCGGCCACGGTTCGCAACTGTGCGCCTGCTTCCGGACAACCGCTTCAAATCCGACCGGGCCGGGCCTTCTCCAAACTAGCCTCCGTTAGCAGTGCGATCAGCTCATCGTGGATGACACCATTGGTAGCTACCACGGCATTGGTCCGCGGGTCCGTAGGTCTGCCCGTAAGGTCGGTAACTCGTCCACCTGCTTCTTCCACTATCAGCATTCCTGCCGCCTGGTCCCACGGCTTCAGCTTTAGCTCCCAGAATCCCTCGAAACGGCCGCACGCGACCCATGCCAGATCCAACGCTGCGGACCCGAACCGCCGCAGACCCTGAACCCTGGTCACGATCTTCGAAAACTCAGCCACGTTGTTTTCCGGTGAGCGAGCCCGGTCGTACGGAAAACCTGTGGCAAGGACGCTCCTCGTAAGACATCCCGTATTGGTGACCCGAATCGCATTACCGTTGAGAATCGCTCCTCTGCCCCTAACTGCGCTGAAATTCTCTTGACGCACCGGATCGTGGACGATTCCGGCCAGGAGTATCTCTTTGCTCTGAAGGCCGATAGAGACCGAAAAATGCGGAACACCATGAGCAAAATTGACTGTGCCGTCCAAAGGATCCACCATCCACAACCAGTTCGAGCCTGAACGCTCCGTCTCAGTTTCCTCCGTGAGCACGTCGTGATCCGGAAACTCGCGGGTGATAGCCTGAAGAATGATCTCTTCCGAGGCGCGATCAGCGTCGGTAACGATGTCTATGCCCCCCTTGCCCGTATCCTTGCGATCCACACGGAAGTCTCCCTCGAAGTACGAGAGGACTGCTCGGCCTGCCCTGGCGGTCACGTCAAACAGAAAGGCCATGATTTCCTTCGGATTCAACTCGCTGCTCAAGACAATTCCTCTCGTGTGCCCGAATCCGTCTGCCTGCCGGGTCTGTCACCGTCGTCTACCTGCGTTCCAACTACGCGGCACGACAGTTGCCCCCGGTGTAGACGCACTCGAATTTGGTCTTCAACCTTTACCGAGCCGGAATCGGTTACCACCGCTCCGGTGTCCAGCCGAGTCGTGATCGAGTAACCTCTCGAAAGCACTGCGAATGGGCTCAGAGCATCCAGTCTCGCGCAGAGGCCCTCTACCGAGCCGCGGGCGTCCTTCATGACCTCGCGGCCGGCCCGTTCGAGCCGGTCGGCCACGGCTTCGTTGTCCTGTCGCGCCAGAAGGATAAACCTTCGCAGATGTTCCGGTCTCAAGCGTCCAACCAGAGTCGAAGTCTCGCTGCGCAGCTCGGTGGCCAACCTGAGCATAGCGTTTCTTAGACGCACAATGAGGTCGTCCAAAGTGATGCGCCGATCTTGAAGCTGACGCCGAGGATCGTACAGCCGCTTCAGGGTTTCCTGCAGGGCGTCTCTGCGCTTGCCGACAGAGAAACTCATGGCGTTCCGAAGCCTGGCAGCAAGCTGCGCCAAACGGTCGGCAAGGTCACGGCGGTCGGGTACCAGCAACTCTGCGGCTGCCGACGGTGTGGAGGCCCTCATGTCCGCCGCAAAATCTGTGAGGGTCACGTCGGTTTCGTGTCCCACCGCGCTGACTACGGGGAGAGGGCATTCGGCTACCGCGCGGACTACTCTTTCATCGTTGAAAGCCCACAGATCCTCGACCGATCCGCCTCCGCGACCCACGATGACCACGTCCACGTCGCCGGCCTCGCAGAGTCTTTTCAGCCCAATCACGATCTCATCGGGGGCCCGATCTCCCTGGACCGACGCAGGGCTAACCAAAATGCGGATTGCCGGGAATCGGCGCGTCAGAATGCGGATCATGTCCCGGACTGCTGCACCCCTGGGCGAGGTGACGATACCGATTGTCCCGGGGAATTCAGGGATCGTTTTTTTTCGGCTCGGGTCGAACAGTCCTTCAGAAGCCAACTTGTTCTTCAGTTGTTCGAACGCCAGCATGAGGCTGCCCAACCCCACGGGCTCCATCGTGTCCAGTATGAGTTGATACTCTCCTCTCGGGCCGTACACGCTCAAGCGGCCCCACGCAATTACTTGCAAACCTTCCTCGGGCCTGAACTTCAGGAAGCGGCTCTGTATCTTGAACATGACGCAGCGTATCTGAGCGGAGGCGTCCTTGAGGGTGAAATAGAAATGACCCGATGGCGCCGCGCGTAAGTTGGAAATCTCCCCCTGGACCCAGACGGAAGGAAACTCGCTTTCCAGCAGGTCGCGAACAAGCTCGGTAAGCTCCGATATCGTGTATATCTTGCGTTCAGGCAGTTCCATTACAAGCCCTTCCCGAGTTGGCAACCGTCTTCGATTGGGTGAAGCTGGGTGAAGCAAGGGTCCACGTCATTGTACAGCCGAGAAGCACGATTTACAATCCGGCGGCAGGAGAGCGAGCGGATATCGGAAAAACGGAAATTTTCTTTCAATCTTTCACTGATTATTGATACACTACCCCCGCTAATTGTGACTGGAATCATTAGTGGGGACGGGATTATCATGGCGAGAAAACTCAGGGTCCTGATAATGTTGGTGATAATTGTGGCCTCAGCGTCGTCGCTGGAGGCGCAGCTCTTTGAGTTTCTGCCGACGTTGCCCTGGAACATCGACGTGGATTCTTCCGGCAGGCTCGAATACCTTGTCGCTCATCAGGCCCTCCGGTACATGGATGATGAGACCCCGCCCTTCGATCGCTGGAAGACCGATTTCGATCCGAGGACGCCGGTCTTGTCGGGGACCGTCGAGGTTTCCCCCTTTGCTGATATTTCAGCTCGTTTGGGGGGCTCATTGAGCTTTTTGTCCTTGGAACAATCCATGAAGCGGGACAGGGGGCTGCCCGATGAGACCAGCGAACTGAGGGAAAACAGGAAATGGAAGCTGCGGCCGTCTTACCGAGCCTGGGAAGCTGCTGGTCTTTATCATCTGTTCGCAGGCGGAGGCTACCGGTTCAGCCTTACGGGAGGATTCAGGCATGAGAACTGGATCTACCAGGGAGAACTGAGTGAAGACGACCAATCGAGTCTGAAAGACGAGTTGACCACGAACTTTCCCTTTATGGGCCTGCAAACCGCCATGTACTTTCCGTGGTGGAAGGCCCGATTTGAAGTGCTCGGTTCTCCGTTCGTCAGGACCCGCGTCGTTCACCTGCTTCGGGAAAACGGCCGCTTCCTGGATCACGACGGCCTAGGAAAGAAGGGCGGTTACCTGGAATTCAGAATGGAAGGAAGCATGCACCTTAGCCCCAGGGTCCTCATCGGAGTGTACGGGGCATACCGGTACCACGAGCTTTACGGCTCGTCCCAGGTTAAGACCGACGGGCAGGGGTTCGCGGTTAGTCAGTACGGTTTTTACCTGGAAGAATCAGTGGCAATGTTCGGATTGAACGCCAGCCTGGTATTTTAGTTGTAGCGACCGGCTGTCACCCCGTCATACTTGAAATGGAATCCAGCCTTCCCTTTCCGCCAGGGAAGGGGATTTGAAATCACGCGGAATAACAAGACGATATTCCCCTACCCTGTGGGCCGGGCTTTCCGGCCCGCTATCACTAGGCAGGCTGGAATCCCGCGTCTCGCTGGACAGCCCCACAAATGGGATAGGAGAGGGGAAACCCAGGCAGGGACAAAAGGCTCAGATTCAACGCGAAGCATTACTGACAGGTCCCTTTACACGAAATTCCCTACTTCTTCACCCACCTCTGTCAGTTCACGGCGAGCTTCCAAAGGACCTCTATCCGCTCTTTCCACTCCCCGATTTCTTCGAGCGCCCGCTGGGCAATCACGTCCTTTCGGTTCTTCTTCGGTATTTTCCCCGGTGGCGCGTCGATTATTCCGAAGTTGATATTCATAGGTTCGTATTTCTTCGCGGTTTGTTGCTGTGTGTGCCCCATCAAAGCCCCCGTCGCCGTTGCCGACGGCGGCGCCTCCGGAATGACGCCCTTTGACAGAAGTCCTGCCATGATACCCACCACAAAACCCGAGGCGGTTGATTCGATGTAGCCTTCCACCCCGGTGATCTGTCCAGCAAAAAAAATGTGGGGACATTGGCTCGCACGGCAGAAACAATCCAATACCCTGGGAGCGTCCAGATAGGTGTTCCGATGCACAGATCCCAGCCTCAGGAAATCCGCGTGCTCCAGCCCGGGAATCATGCGGAAAACCCTTTCCTGCTCCGGGTAAGTCATCTTGGTCTGAAATCCCACCAGATTGTACAATGTTTCTTCGCGATTCTCGGCCCGTAGCTGGATCACAGCGTAAGGTCGTCTCCCCGTAGACGGATCAATGAGGCCCACCGGTTTCATGGGACCGAAGGCCAGGGTCTCCGGACCGCGCCGCGCAAGCTCTTCAATGGGCAGACATCCCTCGAAGTGCGGGATATCCTCAAAGGGGTAAGGGTCTACTTTCTGCGCGTTGGAGATCGCGTGGACAAAGGCCTTGTACTCGCCCTCATCCAGGGCCGCGTTGAGGTAGTCCCCCTCGCCATCGCCGTATCGGGACGCCCGGAAAAGCTTTCTCGTGTTCAGTGAATCCGCAGCCACTATGGGTGCGATCGCGTCGTAGAAAGACAATCCATCCGAACCGAGAACGCGTCCGATGTCCCGAGCGAGCGCGTCAGAAGTAAGAGGACCTGTGGCAATAATCACAATGCCGTGATCTTCCTCGGGGACATTCGTAACCTCTCTCCTTTCAACGGTGATCAGAGGATGTGCGGTGATGCTCTCCGTGATGAATTCCGCGAAAAGTTTCCGATTGACTGCGAGCGCTTTTCCTGCGGGCACGGCCGTCGCATCCGCGGCGGACACAATAAGAGACCCCATTAATCGCAATTCCGCCTTGAGAAGGCCTGCCGCGGAAGTCAGCGATGAAGACCTCAAGGAGTTGGAACAGACTAACTCTCCCAGGTCCGGGCTCGTATGCGCGGGCGCGTACCGGTGCGGCTTCATTTCTACGAGCTTCACCGGAACACCGCGTTTGGCAAGCTGCCACGCTGCTTCGCTGCCTGCCAGACCTCCACCGATGACGGTTATCTCCATAAGTTCTCCTGGTTTCGCGCCGTCGGGCGCGCCGGAAAACAGGCTGGTCGAGCTGACCCTCTGCCCGTTCGAACGCGCCCTGGCATCCCGGCGACCCCAGCTGTTTACCGCGCAGATCGCGGAAAACGCAGGGGGTCCTTTTTTATCGGGAATTCTTTGAGGCGCGTCCTAGCGTGTCCGCGACTCGGACGGTCGAAACATTACCGGCGTCGGGGAGTGCCTTTTGGGACTACAGGGCAATACACAGCCTTATTTTATTCTCCGTTCCGGGCGTCCTCTGCGGTGACCCCCGGTCAAAGGCACGACTTGAAGTCACACCGGCGATCTGCCCGAGAACGCCGCCGCCATTGCAATTTCCGGTACTGCGCGTCGGTGGCACAGGTTATCATGGCAGAGGCCCTTGGAAAAGGCGCCAGCGGTGTCACGAAATGCAATTGAATCGATCTCATTCTGCCCTCTATTCCCCCTTCAGGGGGGACGGACACGCTCCCCCCAGGCGGGGTTCCGGGCCGGCTTAGCTCCGTGGGGCCCGGAAGGGAGGACCCTCCGGCAGGGAGAAATGTCTTAAATTGAACGCGCAGGGGCGTAGCCCTTTCCGGAACGCGGCTCCGTCGGCGGAGTTCTCGGAGTTCTTGTACTTTTAGGCCGTCGGGACGGAGGAGCCGGGCCTTGAGGAGAATTCAGGAACTGTGCGGCGCAGGTGAATTATTCGTGAGGCCGAATCTTTTTTCTTGACACGGAGAGATCGTAGGTGTAAACGTAGAAATTCACTACCGGTTGAGGGAACGAAAAGTTACGGAACTTTTCCCCTTGACAGTTGACCTACCCCTAAGGTAGGATGGTAAAGAAGGGAACGTAGCTTTTTGCGGACCC
>Ga0247841_10010787_pt1 | contig 12348 bp, 10 predicted proteins | sample LaCruzMarch2015__2_FD_192410 | JGI IMG/M metagenome (GOLD analysis project Ga0247841, IMG submission 192410) | Freshwater microbial communities from meromictic Lake La Cruz, Castile-La Mancha, Spain - LaCruzMarch2015_18m | ecosystem: Environmental > Aquatic > Freshwater > Lake | place: Spain... | reverse complement strand
ACACGGCCCTGCGGCATACACTTTCAAGGCCACTTTTTTCTGCGTGGCCGTCTCTTCCGCAAGGTACACCACGCCGCTGCGCCCGCGCCCAATCTCGAGCAGCACTTTGTAGGCGCCCACCGTCCGGCCACTCCATGATCCTGGATCGGCTGTGCTCATCGCTCCGTCACCTCGCGGATGCTGTCGCGCGCAATGGCGCCCAGTTCTTCAAGAAGTTCCAGCGGGATCGTCAAGGGCGCCATAAAATAAACCACATCACCGAGTGGCCGCAAAATGGCGCCGCGCCGCAAGGCCGCGCGATACACCTGCCAGCCTGTCCGTTGTTCGGGCGGATACGCGCGTTTGCCCGCCCGCGCGGCCACCAGTTCGATCGCGCCGATAAATCCACATTGGCGCGTCTCGCCCACGTGTTCCAGCCCCGCCAACGACGCCAGCACTTGCTGCAGGGCCGCGATCCGCGCCGGCAACGCCGCCAGCACTTCTGTCTCGAGGATGTCCAGCGTCTCCAGTGCCAGCCGGCACGCCATCGGATTGCCGGTGTAGGAGTGGCTGTGGTAAAACGCCTTCTGCTCGGCATGCTCGCCGTAAAACGCGTCGAATGTTTTTGCATCACGCACCAGCACGGCTGCAAACGGCATATAGCCGCCCGTCAGCCCTTTCGACAGACACATGAAATCGGGCGCGATCCCCGCCTGCTCACAGGCGAACAGCGTGCCCGTCCGGCCAAAGCCCACCGCGATTTCGTCGGCAATCAGATGCACGCCGGCCGCCGCGCACGCCGCCGCCAGCTTTTTCAAATACACCGGGCTGTACATGTTCATCCCGTTCGCGCATTGCACCAGCGGCTCGATGAACACGGCGGCCACGTCGGCGGCATGCGCGTTGAGCGCCGCCTGCATCGGCGCGAAGCACTCGGCCGCGCAGGTTTCGCGGGTCTTCTGATATGGGCAGCGAAAGCAATTCGGACTCGGCACCAGCAGCGTGTCGAGCAGCAGCGGCGCAAACTTCTCGCGGTACAACGCCAGGCCGCCGACCGACAACGCGCCGAGTGTTTCGCCATGATACGCGCCGACAATCGACAGAAAACGTCGCTTGCGCGGCTGCCCGGTCTGCTGCCAGTATTGAAACGACATTTTCAGCGCGACTTCCACCGCCGCCGAACCGCAATCGGCATAAAAAACCTTGGCATACCCGCCCGGCGCCGCGGCGCACAAACGCGCCGCCAGCCGCGCGCCCGGCGCGTGCGTGAAACCGGCGAAGATCACCTGTTCGAGCGTGGCCGCCTGTTCCTGCAGCACGCGCGTCAGGCGCGGATGCGCATGCCCCAGCAGATTCACCCACCATGAGGAGATGCCGTCGATATAGCGCCGGCCGGCCGCGTCAAAGACCAGCGCGCCGCAGCCGCGCACAATCTCGAGCGGCGGCTGCTGTTCGTGCTCTTTCATCTGCGTGCAAGGGTGCCACACATGCGCGCGATCCAGCTGCAGTATGTCCGCAGCGCCTGTCAATCACATTCCTCGGTTGTCTTCACAGGTTGGAATTATAGCAAATATGGCGATTCTGCATCCACGCACCCCGCGATAGCAGTCCGAAATTCCGACATAGGGGAAAATGCGAACCTGACGTAGCCAAATCTGTTGTGGATCCTGCGCGTGCTGAGGTAGGGCGGTCAGGCCCTGAACGCCGTTGCTGTCTGCGCGCTCTACGCCGGTGCTACAATGGCACAACGACGACTGCGGCGGTCAAGGGCCTGACCGCCCTACCGGTCTGCGCGCTCTACGCCGGCGGCTCCCGTTCTTATAGCGGCATTTCATAAAGAAGCAATGCGGCTTGACAGTTTGCCGCGTATTGTGTATACTTGCGGCTCATTGATAACAGGCGTACTAATCACCAATCAGTACTAATTGTATGGAACGAAGTTTTCCGCTAGAGAGCATGCGCAACATTGGCATCATGGCCCACATTGATGCCGGCAAGACCACCACGACCGAGCGCATCCTGTATTTCACCGGGGTGACCTATAAGCTGGGCGAAGTCCACAACGGCACGGCCGTCATGGATTGGATGATCCAGGAGCAGGAGCGCGGCATCACGATCACCTCGGCCGCCACGACTTGTTTTTGGAAAGAGCACCGGATCAACATCATTGACACGCCCGGCCACGTGGATTTCACGATTGAGGTCGAGCGCTCATTGCGCGTGCTGGACGGCGCGGTCGCCTTGTTCTGCTCGGTCGGCGGCGTTGAGCCGCAGTCCGAGACGGTCTGGCGGCAGGCCCAGAAGTACAAAGTGCCATGCATCGCCTTTGTCAACAAAATGGACCGGGTCGGCGCGGATTATTTCGGCACGATTGAGCAGATGCGCGAGCGGCTCGGCACCAATCCGGTTGCGTTGTGCGTGCCCATCGGCGCCGAGGAGAATTTTGTCGGCACGGTTGACTTGATCAGCCAAAAGGCGATGGTCTGGCGCCAGGAATTAAAGGACAACATGTACACTGAGGAGCCGATCCCGGCCGAATTGGTCGCGCTGGTGGCGGAGAAACGCATGGCCATGCTGGAAGCCATCGCCGAGTTTGACGATTCGCTGCTGGAGGCCTACCTCGAGAACAAGCCGATCCCCGACGCGCAAATCACGGCGGCCATTCGCAAAGGCACGCTGCAAGGCAAGATCCTGCCGGTCTTGTGCGGCACGGCTTTCAAGAACAAGGGCGTGCGCCTGCTGCTGGATGCCGTGGTCGATTACCTGCCTTCGCCGCTCGAGTCCAAGCCGATTATCGGCACAACGTCGAAGGGCCAGCAGGTGCAACGCGAGGTCAGCGACAGCGAGCCGCTGGCCGCCCTAGCCTTCAAAATTGCGGCCGATCCGTATGTCGGCAAGCTGACCTATGTGCGCGTCTACGCCGGCCATATCAACAAGGGCTCGTACATTTACAATTCGAGCACGAGCACGCGCGAACGCGTCGGCCGCATGTTCCAGATGCATGCCAACGACCGCAAGGAAGTCGACGCCGTCTTTGCCGGCGAGATTGTCGGCATTGTCGGCTTGAAGAAGACGCGCACCGGCGACACGCTCTGCTCGGAAGGCGCGCAGATCACGCTCGAGTCGCTGAACGTGCCGGAGCCCGTCATTTCGCTGGCGATCGAGCCGCGCACCAAGGCCGACCGCGACAAGTTGATGGAAGCGCTGCTGCGCCTGTCCGAGGAAGACCCGACCTTCCGCATTTCGCACAACAACGACACCGGCCAGACGATTATCGCCGGCATGGGCGAGCTGCATCTCGACATCATCAAGGATCGCATGATCCGCGAGTTCAATGTCGACGCCAACGTCGGCCGGCCGCAGGTGGCCTATCGCGAGACGATCACCGGCAAGGCCGAGACGCGCCACAAGTTTGTTCGCCAGAGCGGCGGCAAAGGCCAGTTCGGCGATGTCTCCATCAAAGTCGAGCCGCTGGAACCGGGTGCCGGCGTCGAATTCGTCGACGCCATTCGCGGCGGAGTCATTCCGCAGGAATACATACCGGCAGTCGAGAAAGGCATTCGCGAATGCGCCGCGGGCGGCGTCCTGGCCGGCTATCCGCTGGTGGATATCCGCGTGACCTTGTTCGACGGCTCGTACCACGAAGTCGACAGTTCAGAAATGGCGTTCAAGCTGGCGGCCTCGATGGCCTTGAAAGAAGCCACGCATAAAGCCAAACTCATTTTGCTGGAACCGGTCATGCGCGTCGAAGTGACCGTGCCGGAGCAGATGCTGGGCGATGTGATTGGCGACCTGAACGGCCGGCGCGCCAAGATCCGCGAATTCGAGCCGCGCGCCAACCTGCAAATCATCAAGGCGCATGTGCCGCTGGCCGCCATGTTCGGCTATGCCACCGCCGTGCGCACGATCACCAGCGGGCGCGGCAATTACTCGATGGAACCCGATCACTTCGAGCCGGTGCCCAAGGCGATCCAGGAAGAAATCATCAAGGGCTGACGCGATGCCTGAGCTCGAACGCCTGCTGACGCTCATCCGCCGTTTTCGCGACGAGCGCGACTGGCTGCAATTCCACAACCCGAAAGACATGGCGGCCGCGATTGCGATTGAAGCCACCGAACTGCAGGAGTTGTTTTTGTGGAAAAACGGCGCAGAGATTGATGCAGTCCTGGCCGCCAAGCGCGGCCACATCGAAGATGAATGCGCCGACATCGCCGTCTACTTGCTGGAACTGTGCGACAATCTGAAGATTGACCTGCCGGCGGCGATCGAGCACAAGCTCGCCAAGAACGCCCTCAAATACCCCGTCGACAAAGCGCGCGGCTCAAACGCGAAATACACCGAATTGTAATTTACCGGCCGCACAGCGGCCGGTAAATTATGTGCGCAGTTTCTTGAAGAATTCCTGCAGCAGCGCCTTGCACTCGTCCTCCAAGACGCTTTCAATCACTTCCACCTGGTGCGTGTGCTTGACGAACTGGGCGATGCCAAAATTGGAAAACACGCCGCCTTGCTGCCCGTCGCGCGCGCCAAAGACCAGCCGGCCAAGGCGCGTCTGCACCAAGGCACCGGCGCACATGGCGCAGGGTTCGAGCGTGACATACAACGTGCAGGGCGCCAGGCGCCAGTCGCCCAGCGCGCCAGCCGCCTGGGTCAGCGCGACCATTTCGGCGTGCGCCGTCGCGTCCTTGAGCCGCTCCATCTGATTGTGGGCGCGGGCGATAATGCGCGTGCCATCCGCGACGACCACGGCGCCGACGGGCACTTCGCCTTCACGCAAGGCCTGCTCGGCCTCGCGCAGCGCGCACCGCATGAAATAATCATGGGTGAAGTGAATGCCAATCAATCTTGAATGACCACGGGGGTGCCCACCCGCACCACGGAGAACACTTCCTCGACATTTTCATTCAGCATCCGCACGCACCCGGCGCTGGATGACTTGCCGATGCTGTCCGGCTCCCACGTGCCGTGAATGCCATAGCCCGGGCAATCCAAGCCCAGCCAGCGCGTGCCCAGCAGATTTTCCTTCGAGCCATACGGCACGGGCGTGCTGCCGGGCCTGCACCAGGTCGGCTCTTGTTCGCGCAAAATGATGCGGAAGGCGCCGCGCGGCGTGTTGTCGTGCAAGCCCGTGCCGACCGCATAGCATTTCACAAAATTGGTCACGCCGCGCCAGACCCGCGAGAGCGTCATAACATGCTCGGAAATATCCACCGTCAAAAAATAGGTCGAGTAATCCAGGCGCAGCGCCGTGCCCGGCGCGATCGTGTCGTGTTTCAGCCCGTTCAGCAAACGCAATTGATCAACCGTGTTGGTGCGCAACCTGGCAATCGTGCTGAGATACTCGCCGCGTTTCACACTGTGTTTTCCGGTAAACGGCAAGGGCCGGGGCGAGCACAGCACTTTCATGTTGAGCTGGCCCAGCCGCTCGCGCACGCGGATGGCTTCGTCCGTGTTTGGATAGCCATCCACCAAGGCCTGCCACCAGCCTGCCGCGGCAACTTCATCGCCGGTCGTGGCGGCGCGTTCGCCCAGCTCGGCCAGGAATGCGCGCGCCCACGGCGTGCCGGCATGTTCGCGCACATACGCGGCCATTGCGGCGCCCCGGTCCGGCGCTTGATTGATCAAATAATATTGCGCCTCGGCGCGCAGCGCGGGATCTTTGGCGGCGCGCAGCACCTGGGCCCAGCGCGCCACATTGGTCGGGTCGAGGGCCGTCTCGCAGCGCGCCAAGGCGCAGACGGCGGCGGGATACTGCGGCGCCCCGGCATATTTGCGCACCGCGCGTTGCAACACCGGCAGCGCCTTGGCGTGCAAGCCCAAGCCGCATTCCGCGAGCGCCGCGTTGTATTGGGGCTCGAAGGGCACGCGATAGCGCACATACCAGACCGTGACTGCCAGCACCGCTGCAATAACCAGGACAAACGTTGTCAGCAGGGCAAGCCCTTTAGTCATAATCCACCACCGTCATTATTTCTTGGATGCGGCGCGCGCCTGTTCCTGCCTGGCTTCTTCCGTCAGCGGATAGAACACGGCCTTTTTGGCGCGCGACTTCAATTCCTTCAGCCCTGCCAGCACATCGTCCGGCGTGTACTCCGTCGTGCTCTCTTTCGCCTTTTCCTTGCGGTCTTTATTGCCTTTCTTGTCCTCTTTCTTGGCGCGCGGCGCTTCTTTGCCGGCGCTCGCCGGTTTGCCGCTGATTTCCGTGCGCAGCTTGGCATAGACATTGTCAAACGAGCGATCCATCCCGCGCCCTTCCGCCAGGTTGCGCGCCAGCGCCAAAAATGCCAAGGGGGCGTCCTTGCGCAAATACGAGATCAAGGCCGTGTCCTGGCGCATCAGGTAATACACGTCTTCGGCCCCGCTCGGATAGCTGGTGGCGTCCAGCAGGCGGTCAATCGAGAACAAGCGCGACGCCTGCAACGGCAATTGTTCGGACGGCTCTTTGCCTTCCGCCACTTTCTTGCGCAATTGCAGGATGTCCTTCGGGCTGATTTCACGCGTGCCGAGGCGCCGCACCTGTTGCGGCCCCTGCTCCGTCATCACGCTGCTCAAGCCGCTTATGGCGCCGGCCAAGCCGACCGTGAAGAACAGCGGCGCCTGCGTTTTGCTCTTGCCACTGACAATCATGCTGTATTCGCCGATCACCTGCTCGCTGATCGCGAACGCCACGGCCTGATCGAGCCACGGCGTCGTCAACGGCGTGACATGCACATACAGCTCGCGATAATCTGGCTCCGTGACAATGATGCCGGCCGGCCGCGCGCCGCTGCCGCGCTGCATCATTTGCCACGAGGTCGGGTCGGCAATCAGGAATATTTTCGCGCGCGCCTTCTGGCCCCAATACAAAAACGGGCTGAACAGCAAGGCATCGGCCGTCTGCGTAAAGGCCTGGTCGGCCGCCGCAACCAATTGATCCACCGGGAAGATTTCATCAAACGGCTTGCGCACCGGCTTGCCGCCCATCATCCAGTTGATCGTCTTGGGATAGTACACAATCACATGCTCGCCTTCCTTCATTTGGTACGGATTGTCGCGCACCAGATCAATCATGCGCTTGACATTCGGACTGTTCCCGCGCCGCACCACCGTCATGGTGAACGTCAGCGAATTCTTGAAGAAATCATTGATGCCCCGCTGCGTCCGCACATCCCAGCCCATCATGTCCATGAAGTTCATCGCGGCCGCTTCCGGCACGCCCGACTGCACCGCCTTGACGGCGTCCGCCACGCTTTTCAAGGTCGGCTTGGTGAACACGTTTTTTACCTCGGCGGCATCCGCATCCGCGGTCACATTGGTGCCGGCCGGCGGGGCATTGGTCAGCGCGGCGGGCGTGTCACCCGCGCTGGTCGCCGGCGCCGCGGCGTTGGTGACGGCGGCGGGCGCGTCACTGGTGCCGGCCGGCGCCACAGGCGGCGCCGCCGCCAGCGGCAGCGCGCACACGGTCATAAGGGTCGCACAAAACAAACGGGATGTGTTCATTGCCGCTCCTGTTCCTTTATGGTTTTTTTGCCGCGGGTGCGGATGCACGCGCCGGCGTGGCTGCTTTCGTGGCGCTCTTCTTCTTGGCCTGCTCGGTGCGGTACTCCTGGGTCAACTCGCGAAAGACCAGTTTCAGATACGCTTCCATCTTGGCAAAATCGGGGAATTCGCCCTTCTTGGCCGCCTCGGTTTTCGCCTTGGGATTCACGACCGCCTGGCCCAAGACGTCGCGCTGCATCTCCATGTAGGACAGCCCGATTTCTTTCTTGAATTCAGCGCCGCCGGCCAGCGCGCGCGCAAGGGAAATTGTCGCCAGGGGCGCATTCGAGGTCAGTACCGCGATCATTGCGCCGCTCTGCCGCAAGACGTAATAGCCCTCTTCCGCACGGGCGGGAAACTCGGTCAAGGTCACCAAGGCTTCCAGCGTCATCAGCCGCTTTTCAGCTAGCGGCGTGCGCGTGCCGGGCCGCACCTGCTTGACGTTGAAGGTCTGGCCGCCAACTGTGAATTGCGCAACTTCCTGCGCGCCGTTGCGCGTCAGGATGGCATCCAAACCGCCCACCGCGCCGGCCAGCCCGGTCGTGAAAAACAGCGGCATCGCCGCCGTCGGCCGGCCCGTGATCGCCTTGGCATATTCATTGGCCAGCATCTGCGCGATGCTGGACGCCACGGCCTGCTCCGCAAATTCCAGCACCAACGGCCCGACATACACAAACAGCTCGCGATTGGCCGGCTCGACCACCACCGTCTGCACCGCGCCCGCCGTCACCCGCACGGCCAGCATGCTCGCCCACAATTCCTCATCGGCAATCAAATAGATGCGCGCCGGCGCGCCGCCCCAATTGAAAAACTGCTGCATCAGCAGCAAGGTGGTGGTTTTGTCATAGGCCCGCTCGGCCCCGCCCAGCACCCGCGCCACCAATCCGGTCGCATTGTAATTGATCAGTTTGCCTTTGCTCATCAGCGGTATCCGCTGCGGCCCGACCAGGTCACAATGGGCGGACGCTTGTTGCACCCGCCCATACTTGCGCTTCATGGCCGGCATCGCCATGGCTAGTTCGACTTTCCGCGCCAAGAGGCTCTTGCCGGCGTCCTTGATTTGCTTGTCCAGCGCACGATAGCGCTGAAACAACTCGTTGATCCCGGCCGCTGTGTCAATCGCGAAGACGCGCGTGAACAACGTCACGCCTTTGGGCTCGACGTTCATCACCGCGCGCTTGACGCTCAGCACATCCGGCACTTTCGGCGCCGCATTGCGCGTCTGCGTCAGTACGGCCGGTGCGGCAAACACGGTCACTTCTTCGTCAACAAACGCCGCCGCATTGGTCGCGGCCCGCACGCCGCCGGCCAGCATGACACTGCCCATGACTAACGCTGTTTTCATCATTAGATTCATAGCTTGTCCTTGTGCTCATCTGGTCAATCATGGCCAGTATGGCCAAAACCGCCGGCAGCGCGGGCTGTCGCGGTCAATTCATCTTGCACCACAAGTTCAGCCTGGCAGACGGGCTGAATCACCATTTGGGCGATGCGCATGCCGCGCTCGACGGTAAACGCCAGGCGGCCGTGGTTGATCATGATCAGGCCGACTTCACCACGGTAATCCGCGTCAATCGTGCCGGGCGCGTTGACCAGCCCGATGCCGTGCTTGAGCGCCAAGCCGCTGCGCGCGCGCACTTGCGCCTCGTAGCCCGGCTCGATTTCGACGGCAATCCCGCTCGGGATGCAGCGAAACTCGCCCGGCTGCAGTATCACCGGCTCCCCCACCGCCGCATACAAATCCATGCCGCTGGCGCCGCTGGTTTGATACTGCGGCACGGGCAAACCCTGCCCGTGCCGCAGAAATTGTATTTTGAGCTGTGGTCGGTGCATCGCAATAGCTCCCTGCGTATTGGACGCGCGGCCGGCGCTTCAATTCATGCCGGCCCGCTGCCCTTAGCGCCGGTGCCGGTCGCCACCCCGGTCGCCGCCACGCCGCTCGCCACCGCGATCACCGCCGCGCCGCTCGCCGCCGCGGTCGCCGCCGCGCCGCTCGCCGCCACCGCCACCACCACTGCGCGAGTTGTGTTTGCTCGGGTCAAACGGCTCGTCCAGCAGGCGCATCGTCAGGTTGACGCGGCCGCGGTCGTCGATTTCAATAACCCGGACTTTGACGAGGTCGCCCACTTTGAGCACATCGTCAATCGATTCAATCCGGTCATTCGAGATTTCGCTGATATGCACCATGCCTTCATTTTCCGCAAGGATCTTGACGAACGCGCCGAACGCCATGATGCGCGTCACCGGGCCTTCATAGATCGCGCCCAGCTCGGCCTCGGCCACAATCGACGCCACCATCGCCCGGCCCTTCTCGGCCTCCTCGGTCGAGGCGCCGGCGATTTGCACCGTGCCGTCATCCTCAATCGCGATCTTGGTCTTGGTCAGCTCTTGAATCTTGCGCACGTTTTTGCCGCCCGGCCCGATCACCGCGCCGATCTTGTCAATCGGAATAATGATCGTCAGAATCTTGGGGGCAAACGGCGAGATCTCCGGCCGCGGCGCCGCCAAGGTTTCGCCCATGGACGCCAGGATCGCCAGGCGCGCCGTGCGCGCCCGCTCGAGAATCGTGCCGATAAGTTCAACCGGCAACCCGTCAACTTTCAAGTCGACCTGCACGCCGGTGATGCCTTTCGCCGTCCCCGCCACCTTGAAATCCATGTGGCAAAAATGGTCTTCATCGCCGACAATGTCGGTCATCAGCACGCGCGTCTCGCCGCGCTGCACCAGCCCGACCGAAATGCCCGCGACCGGCGCGCTGATCGGCACGCCCGCGTCCATCAGCGACAGGCAGCCGCCGCACACCGACGCCATCGACGACGAGCCGTTCGACTCGGTGATGTCGCTCGTGATCCGGATCGTGTACATGAAATCATCCGGCACGACCGGCCGCAAACTGCGCTCGGCCAGGTCGCCATGCCCAATCTCGCGCCGGCCCGGGCCGCGAATCGGCTTGGCCTCGCCCACCGCGTACGGCGGGAACGAGTAATGCAGCATGAATTTCTTATCCGTCTCGCCCGAGAGCAGCTCCATGCGCTGGGCGTCATCGCTGGTGCCCAGGGTCGCGACCGCCACGCTTTGCGTTTCACCGCGCACAAACAGGGCCGAGCCGTGCGTCCGCGGCAGAATCCCGACGGCACTGGTAATCGTGCGGATGTCATCCAGGCCACGCCCGTCAACCCGCTTCTTTTCGTTCAGGATCATGTCCTGCATGCACGCGCCGACCAGCTCGTCAAACGCCATCGGCAGCACCATCTTGTTCTCCGCCGCCAATGCGGGGTTGATCGCCGCCGCGCCGGCCAGCTCCGTGCGCAACGCCTTCAATTGCGTGTTGCGCTCGGTCTTGCCCATGATCGTCAGGGCTTGCGCCACGCGCGGCCGCATGCCGTCCACCAGCGCCGTCATCGCGGCACTCGGCAGAATCGGCGTGTACGTCCGTTTTGTCCGCCCCAATTTCTGGACCAGCTCTTCCTGCATGTCGATCAACGGCTGCAATTGCTGCTGGCCAAAAAGAATGGCTTCATTCACTTCGGCTTCCGGCGCCTGGCGCGCCACGCCCTCGATCATGATGATCTTGCTGCGCGTGCCGGCCACGACGAAATCCAGGGTTGATTTCTGGCGGTCTTCAAACGGCACATTGATCCTGAGCTGCCCGTCAATCTTCGAGACGCGCACCGCGCCGATCGGCTCGGCAAACGGGATGTCGGAGATATGCACCGCGGCCGAGGCGGCCACCAAGGCCAGCGTGTCCGGGTCTTCCGTCGGGTCGGCCGAGAGCACCATCACCATGATTTGCACTTCATTGAAGTAGCCGTTGGGGAACAGCGGGCGGAGCGGGCGGTCAATGCAGCGCGCTGTCAGGGTTTCCTTCTCGGTCGGCCGGCTTTCGCGCTTGATGAAGCCGCCCGGGAATTTGCCGACGGCCGTGAAGCGTTCGCGGTAGTCCACCGTCAGCGGGAAGAAGTCGATGCCTTCGCGAATGGTGTCCGGCGAGACGGCCGTGGCCAGCACGACCAGGCTGCCGTGCTGCAGCCAGATTGCGCCATGGGCTTGACGGGCAATCCGCCCGGTTTCCATGGTCAAGGGCCGGTTAAGAAATGTTGTTGCTACTTGGGTTGTCATACAGTCACCTTGGGGTGTTGGCTAAAAGCGCAGTTGGAAACCACCGTAAACCGCGCCGCGCGCCAACAGGTTCGTGCGATCCGTGTCGGGTAAAAATCAGAAGAAGTAGTCCAAAAAAGACACGTGATCAACTGACTCTGCGGACACGAACCTGTCATTGCGTCGTTCGGTGCACGGTGTGGCCGCCGGTCGCCCGGCGGCCCCACACGTTGTGTTTTCTATTTGCGAATGTTCAATGCTTCAATGAGCGCCTTGTAGCGCGGTTCCGCAATCTTGAGCAGATAATCCAGCAGCTTGCGCCGCTTGGCCACCTGCTTCAACAGACCGCGGCGTGAATTGTGATCCTTGGGATGCGCGCGCAAATGCTCGGTGAGCTGATTGACGCGCTCGGTCATGATCGCCACCTGCACCTCGGGCGAGCCCGTGTCGGTCGCGTGCGTGCGGTACTTGCTGATCACCTCTTGCTTCTGGGGGCCGGCGAATGCCATGATTTCCAACCTTGAGTGCGCTGCTTTCAAGAAAACAGCCGCTACGCCCTCGACCACGCAGACCGGCGTTATGCGGCCGCCTAGTCCAGGGCACGTGTACCGTCAGCCCGTTGCTGACAGTTTGTTATTACTGCCTCAGTATACCAAAACCAGCCCTGAAAGTAAAGCGCCCGATTTGCCTCACGCAAAAGGTACTCGAAAACGGAGTGGTTGCCTCACGATAAAAGGTACTCGAAAAGCCTAT
>Ga0247841_10010786_pt1 | contig 12349 bp, 13 predicted proteins | sample LaCruzMarch2015__2_FD_192410 | JGI IMG/M metagenome (GOLD analysis project Ga0247841, IMG submission 192410) | Freshwater microbial communities from meromictic Lake La Cruz, Castile-La Mancha, Spain - LaCruzMarch2015_18m | ecosystem: Environmental > Aquatic > Freshwater > Lake | place: Spain... | reverse complement strand
AGTTTAACGACTTCTAATTTAAACGTGGTATCAAATACTCGACGTTCTTTATTCATGATAATGTCCCCATTTTGATTGATTAAGTATATCAACCTATCTGGGTGTCTGTTTTTATTAGACCACTACATAGTTTTTAGAATTGATCATGCCGAAAGGATGTAAATCTCGGCCACTGTATTCACCTGGATAAAATAGGATTATTGGCGTTTTGCCCATCACATCTTGCAACGCACTTAAGAGTTCATGCCCCCTGACTAAAGGCCACGCATGACCTAAACCAGTTAATAACACAAAATCCAAGGCTTCGGGTTTAATGTTTTCTGCAAGGTATTCTGCAATTTTTTTTTGGCTTAAAGGACCTGATAAGGTTTTACGTACCGCCTCAACCACCACTTCTTTTTCACGATTAAAGGTGCGTTCTAATAAACCTCTAGTCGCCAACATATCTATAATAGTTTGGTAAATATTTACGGTGACGAATTGGTGTTCGTGCTTAGTTAGTTTTTCTGTTAGGTGTGTTAGATAATCTCTAACAACCAATTCATATTTGGCGGGATAATCAAAAATCCAGAAGCCAATTTCATTGCCTAAACCTGCGTTGTTTAAAAATCGGGGATTTTCGATTCGTTCTAAGATTAAATCGAGCCGACTTTGCAATACTCTCATAAAGTACATTCCATGATGCTGACTAGATCTTTTCTATGCAATGTATCTAGCCAAACGTGTGGCGTAGGTAAAAGATAAACTGGCTGCAAAAGACGCTGTCTATTGTTATTAAGATAACCGGCTTCGACTAAAGACCGAATGATATTACTGCCACTTTTCTGCACTGTTGATGAAGATAATTTATTTAGTCCAGGCAATGTGCGGGCTCGTTCATGGATAAAGCTATCCCAAGCATCGGCTGCTAAATTAGGCTTATAGACCCGTTTAGTTTCTGCAACAACCGATTGCATAAAAGCAACCATAACAGGTTTATGGATAATGAAGGCAAGCATCAGTAATTGTTTGTAATCAGAATCTGACGCGTTTACAACAGCATGATTAAATTCAATTCCCAAAGGTTGTAAACGTTGCCTTATTGCTTTGGCATAACGAATGGCGGTATGGGGTGAGTTTTTTTTGAGAATATTTTCATCGGTAAATAAGCGCTTCCAATCTGCCTCAGGCAGTGGTTGCAGTAATGTTTCAGCAACGGTTCGGCTTTCTGTTAGTAACAGACCACCGCACGTCAAATCTCGCAAATATTGTTTAGCTTTAGCCAGTTCTTCAACACTATTCAAAATCTGATTATCCTTTAAGTTGTTGTTTATCTTTAAGTATAACTATTTTAAGTTAGTCTTAGTCGCGGATGTTACGCATCCAAAGCAAAGGTATCGTACCTTCAGAAAAAGAACATCAATACGACACATATCAAGCCTTGCAGGTAGAGCAACTAGAAAAACGGGTGGCCTTGCAAAGAGAAGCGTCTGCCCTAGCTGAAATCGAATACCTAAACGCTTTATTAGCCAAACCTTCTCATTAAAGTCATAAAACCATGGTTAAGCGGGAGGCGTATAACACGGTGTCATCAACCATGCCTCAACACAGCTCCTGCCTGCCATGTTCAGTTTGTGTGGATAAATTTATTACGTCAGTTATGGCGTTAATTTAGCGATCAGCATTTTATTGACTTCTGCTGGGTTAGCTTTGCCTTGCATGGCTTTCATGACTTGTCCTACAAAGAAAGCAAACACTTTGTCTTTACCACTGCGATATTGTTCTACTTGGTCGGGATTATCGGCGATTATTTTGTCAATAATGGCTTCGATGGCTCCGCTATCGGTAATTTGCTTTAACCCTTGTTCTGCAATGATGGTATCTGCTGTGCTGTTGGGGTGTTGCCATAAGGTGTCAAAGACCTGTTTGGCAATTTTTCCTGAGATTGTTTGATCGCTGATTCGTTGTAATAATTCTGCTATGCGTGCTGCTGAAACGGGCGAGTCTTGGATATCAAGATCGGCTTTATTTAAGGCGGCCGTGAGGTCGCCAGTAAGCCAGTTGGCACAGAGTTTTGCATCTAACGTGGTGTGTTTGACGACCTCTTCAAAGTAATCTGCCATAGCTCTTGAGCTTGTTAAGGCATGGGCGGCATCATGATCAAGTTGATACTGAGCTTGGAAGCGTTGTTTTTTAGCCGCAGGTAATTCGGGTAAGGCTGCTTTAAGTTGGGCTTTTAATTGCTCATCAATGGTCACGGGTAATAAGTCTGGATCAGGGAAGTAGCGGTAGTCATTGGCTTCTTCTTTGCTGCGCATTGAGCGCGTTTCATCTTTGTTGGCATCGTATAAGCGTGTTTCTTGGATAATTCTGCCGCCATTTTCAATGATTTCAATCTGTCGTTCTACTTCATAGTTAATGGCTTTTTCAACAAATTTGAAGGAGTTGATGTTTTTAATTTCAGTGCGTGTGCCAAGCGTGGTTTGTCCGGCTGGACGCACTGAGACATTGGCATCACAGCGAAAAGAGCCTTCTTGCATATTGCCATCACAAATTTCTAAATAACGGACTAATTCGTGTAACTTACGCATGTAAGCCACGGCTTCTTTGGCAGAACGTAGGTCGGGTTCGGATACAATTTCTAGCAACGGTGTGCCCGCACGATTTAAATCAATACCACTCAAGCCATGAAAGTTTTCATGCAGCGATTTGCCCGCGTCTTCTTCAAGATGAGCGCGGGTGATGCCGATGCGTTTGCTCTCGCCGTCAAGGTCAATGTCAAGGTAACCTTTGCCAACTATAGGGTGTTCTAGTTGACTAATTTGGTAACCCTTGGGTAAGTCAGGGTAAAAATAATTTTTTCTGGCAAAGACTGAGTAAGGCGCAATCTCTGCCTCGATGGCTAAACCAAAGGTGATGGCTTTGTTAACGGCATCTTGATTTAACACGGGTAATACGCCTGGCATGCCTAAATCAACGGCACAGGCTTGGGTATTGGGCTGGGCGCCATACGCGGTGGCGGCGCCTGAAAAAATTTTTGAGTGGGTGGCTAATTGGGTATGAATTTCTAAGCCTATAACGATTTCCCAGGGTGCGCTGTTCATGCTGTTTTCCTTATTCAAAGCCGGTGGGGATAAGTTGGTGCCAGTTGGTTACTTGTTGGTAGGCATGGGCGATATTAAGCAATTTTGCTTCGCTGAAGTAAGCGCCGATTAGTTGCAAGCCCACCGGTAACTTGGGGGCTTCGGGAGTGTCTGCGCTGAGTCCAATGGGTATTGACATGGCAGGTAAGCCCGCTAGGTTGATGGCAATGGTGTATAAATCTTCTAAATACATGTGCACGGGATCGGCCGTTTTTTCGCCTAGGGTGAAAGCATGACTTGGCGTGACGGGGCTCATGATGACGTCTACTTGCGTTAAGGCATGTTGAAAATCGTCACTAATTAGGCGGCGTATTTTTTGGGCTTTTAAGTAATAAGCGTCGTAATAGCCGGCGGATAATGCGTAGGTGCCCATTAATATGCGTCGTTTGACTTCGGAGCCAAAACCTTCGGCGCGTGAACGTAAATAAAGGTCGGTTAAGTCGGCAGGGTGTTCGCAGCGGTGTCCAAAACGCACGCCGTCGTAACGCGAAAGGTTTGACGAGCATTCCGCCGAGGCGAGGACGTAATAAGCAGGAATTGCCATGGTTAAGGTGGGCATGGACAATTCGATGATGGTCGCGCCAAGTTTTCGGTATTCGTTGAGCGCGTTGTCAATATCTTGGGCAATTTGACTGTTGAGTCCGTGTTGGAAAAATTCTTTGGGGAGACCAATTTTTAGTCCTTGCAGTGATTCAGTGAGGTGGCGGCTGTAATCAGGCACAGGTTCATTGATGCTGGTTGAATCTTTTTCATCAAAGCCGGCCATGGCTTGTAATAAAATGGCGGCATCTTCGGCGCTTCTGGCCATGGGGCCGCCCTGATCTAAGCTGGAGGCGTAGGCAATCATGCCATAACGTGAGACGCGTCCATAGCTGGGTTTTAAGCCTGTAATGCCACAAAAAGCAGCGGGTTGACGAATTGATCCGCCCGTGTCAGTGCCTGTTGCGCAGACCGCTAAGCCAGCTGCCACTGCTGCGGCTGAGCCGCCTGAGGAACCGCCTGGCACAACGTTTTCATGCCATGGATTATGGGCGGCTCCGTAAAAGCTATTTTCATTGGAGGAGCCCATGGCAAATTCATCCATATTGAGTTTGCCTAACATAACTGCGCCAGCGTGGTGAAGTTTGTCTACAACGGTTGCGTTATAAGGTGCAATGAAATTATCTAACATTTTTGATCCACAGCTGGTTTTTATGCCGTGGGTGCAAAATATATCTTTATGCGCAAAAGGAATGCCTGTTAAGAGCGGGGCATTGCCTTCTGCTAGACGTTTATCGGCCTGTTTTGCGGCGGTTAAAGCGTGTTCTTGGGTTACGGTGATGAAGGCATTTAAGGCGTGAAATTTTTCAATACGAGTAAGGAAGTGTTGGGTTAATTCAACACTTGAGAACGTGCCAGCGCGTAAGCCTTCGGCAAGTTGTTTAATGGTTTTAGTGTGCATAATGGCGTCTCATTCAATGACTTTGGGGACTAAGTACACGCCGTCTTCAACGTGTGGAGCAAGGTGTTGAAAGTGTTCTCGTTGGTTGGTTTCGGTTACGTTATCGGCACGTAAGCGTTGGCTTTGCGGCAGTGGATGTGCCATAGGTTCGACTTCGTCGGTATTGATGCTGTTCATTTGTGTCATCAAATTGAGCATGTTTGATAGGTCGTGGGTGAAGGCTTCAAGGTCGTGATCTTCGATGCCTAAGCGTGCCAAATACGCAATTTTTTTTACATCATTTGTGGTTAGCAACACGGTTTATTCTCGGTTAAGGTTTAAACAATTTTTAAAAATCATATTTTATCACGTGTTCAAATGCAGGCTTGATTGATACAAGCTTGATTGATACAAGCTTGATTGATACAGTAAGAGAAATTTTATCCTGCTTACTCTAAATTCCAATCATGTTTAAATTAATTCGTGGCCTTTTTTCTAATGACTTATCCATCGATTTAGGCACAGCCAATACCTTAATCTATATTCCTGGACAAGGAATTGTACTTAATGAACCCTCTGTGGTGGCTATTAAAGAGGATAAAGTGCGCGGCAGTAAAACCATTGCTGCGGTGGGAGCAGATGCTAAGCGTATGTTAGGACGTACACCAGGTAATATTACGGCCATTCGACCTTTAAAAGATGGGGTAATTGCTGATTTTGCAATTACCGAAAGAATGTTACGTTTTTTTATTGAAAAAGTGCATAAAAGTAAGTTACTACGCCCCAGTCCACGTATTTTAATTTGTGTGCCGTGCGGTTCAACTCAGGTTGAGCGCCGAGCTATTCGTGAGTCTGCTGCCATGGCGGGTGCGCGGGAGGTGTATTTAATTGAAGAGCCTATGTCGGCCGCTATTGGCGCAGGTTTGCCAGTGGATGAGGCATGTGGCTCAATGGTGTTAGACATTGGCGGGGGAACGTCGGAGGTTGCGGTTATTTCTATCAATGGCATTGTGTATTCAAACTCTGTGCGTATTGGTGGTGATCGTTTCGATGAAGCGATTATCAATTATGTACGTAGAAATTATGGCACTTTGATTGGCGAGACGACGGCTGAGCGAATTAAAATTGAGATTGGTACCGCGTATCCAGGCAGTGAAGTGACTGAAATTGAAGTTAAAGGGCGTAATTTAGCTGAAGGCGTGCCACGTAGTTTTTCCTTAAATAGTAATGAGATTTTAGAGGCGTTGCAGGAACCGTTAGCCGGTATCGTAGGTGCTGTTCGGATGGCGTTAGAGCAAACGCCCCCTGAGTTAGGTTCTGATGTGGCGAATCGGGGGATTTATTTAACGGGCGGTGGTGCGTTGTTAAAAGATATTGATCGGTTAATTGCTGAAGAAACGGGGTTACCTGTTTTTATTGCTGATGATCCCTTAACCTGTGTGGTGCGTGGTGGCGGTATGGTGCTTGAAATGTTGGATAAAAAAGGCTTGTCGACATTTTCTTTAGAGTAAGTAAATATCTTTTCTTTGCTTATTTTTGCTGCCAACTTAAGCTCAGACGGTGTCCCATTTTAAGTTGCTAGCTCTTAATTTTTAAGGGTATTTACGTTTGATAGTGTTACGTCATTATGTTTTTTAATACCCGCATTTCAGAATAGATACACTGGGAGTTTGGTTATAAAACTTTTATTTGCTACAGGCTCATCGATTAATACACGTCTGTTGATAGCGATAATAGCTTCTATTGCATTGTTGGTCGCAGAACACCGTAGCAATCAGCTTAATTTTTTACGCAATACTTTATCTTTTGCAACGGATACTGTTAATTATTTTGTTGATTTACCGCTTGTTGTGGTGGCGCGTCTTAATGACACCATGATTTCTTATCAAACCTTAAAAGATGAAAATCAACGCTTGCGTGACGAGCAATTAATTAAGCAAATGCAGTTGCTTAAGTTTGAGTCGTTAGAAAAAGAAAATATTCGTTTACGTGCGTTGTTAGATAATTCTTTTAAATTGGGCGAGCAAGTGCTGATTGCTGAGCTGCTTAAGGTTAATATGGTGCCTTACGAGCATATCGTGGTGGTCAATAAGGGCACACGTTTTGGTGTGCATCCACGACAACCAGTATTTGATTCTAGTGGTGTTGTTGGGCAAGTGTTTCGTGCCATGCCGTTAAGTTCAGAAATCATGCTGATCACTGATTTAAATCATGCCATTCCAGTACAGGTTAATCGTAATGGCTTGTTAACCATTGCGGTGGGCAGTGGCCAGCTTAATCAATTAATTTTACCTTTTTTACCTAGTAATGCTGATATCCGCTCGGGTGATTTATTAATTACCTCTGGCTTGGGCGGTACTTTTCCCCAAGGTTATCCCGTCGCCGTTGTTGATCCTTTCACGTCTAAATTAAATAAGCCTTTTGCAAAAATTACCGCAACGCCAACAGCAAATTTAGATAGAAATCGTGAGCTGATGATTGTTTGGAGTAACTCAATCCCTGTCCCTTTTACCTCAAAAATGTTAGATCAAGGTGTTGATCCTAAGAAGTTTGCGCATGAATAATTCATCGTATGGTGTTGGCAAAATAATGCTGAGTTTGTTTTTGGCAATGTGTTTACGGGTATTGCCGTTGCCACCGTTTTGGGCAGATTTTAATCCAGACTGGGTATTGTTAACGCTGATTTACTGGTCATTGGCTATCCCTGAACGGGTGGGTATTTTTCATGCGTGGGTATTTGGCGTGTTAATCGATGTGTTAACTGGACGCTTGCTTGGTCAGAACGCTTTGGCCTACTCACTTGTTGTGTATTTGTGCCTTAAGTTGCATAAACGCTTGCGACAATTTCCGCTGCTTCAGCAAGAGTTATATATTTTTATTTGCTTATTGCTGTCGCAATTATTACTTTTTTTAATTAAAAATCTTCAGAGTCCAGAGCAATTGCACAGTACGTTTTGGCTGCCAGTGTTGACAGGTACCTTATGTTGGCCGCTTGTTTATACGGTGTTGCGTTTTGTGCGCTTAACCACGCGCCTTAAATCATAAGCAGTGCAGTAATGTCACCTATTTATTCCGTTAGAGACAATACACTCGAGAATCGTTTATTTCTTGAACGGATTATTGCGGCATTTTTAGTTATTATCTTGCTAACGATTGCCTTAACGGTGCGTTTGGTTTATTTGCAAATAGTGGGGCATGAGCATTATTCCTCTATGGCCAAAAGCAATAGCGTCAAGATTGTGCCCTTAACCCCCACACGCGGCATTATTTACGATACTAAGGGGCGCGTGTTGGCGGAAAATACGGCTTCTTATAGTTTAGAACTTATCCCCGAGCAGATTGAAGACCTAGATGATACCTTGGCAAAGTTGCAGGTGTTGTTGGCTATTCCTAATGAAAAAATCGAGCAGTTTCAAAAAACGCGTAAGCGTCAAAAACGTTTTGTAAGTTCGTCATTGTTGTTAAATATGAATGACGAAGAATTGGCAAAGTTTGCCGTGGTAAGACCTTATTTCCCGGGGGTTGATATCCATACGCAAATGGTAAGAAATTATCCGTATGCAGATTTAACCGCGCATGTAATTGGTTATGTGGGGCGAATTAATGAAGCTGAAATTAAAACATTGCCCATCTCTGAATATCGAGGCTCCACGCATATTGGTAAATTGGGCATTGAAAGTAGCTATGAAACGGTTTTGCACGGTAAAACAGGCTATGCAGAAATTGAGACGAATGTTCAGGCGCGGTCTTTAAATACCTTAAATGAGGTGAATCCTGAACCAGGCGCTAATCTTTATTTAACCTTAGATATTGAGTTACAAAAAATAGCCTACGATGCCTTGGAAAATTTTAACGGTGCGGTGGTGGCTATTGATATTAAAACGGGTGGGGTATTGACGTTTGTCAGTCGACCTGGTTTTGATCCTAATCCCTTTGTGGTTGGCATAAGTAATGAGGCGTATCAGGCTTTACAAAGCTCTGATAATCAGCCACTTTATAATCGTGCGTTGCGTGGTTTGTACCCGCCCGGCTCTACTTTTAAGCCGTTTGTAGCCTTAGCAGGTCTTGAAAATGAAGTCATTAATGGGCAACAAAAGTTATTTTGCCCAGGCTATTATCAATTACCTGGTGTGCCGCATAAGTACCGCGATTGGCGCAAGGGCGGGCATGGTTCGGTGAATTTACATGAAGCTATTACCCAGTCTTGTGATGTGTATTTTTATCGCTTAGCCGCGTCTTTAGGCATAGATAATATTTATAATTTTATTAAAAAATTTGGCTTTGGTGAGAAAACGGGCATTGATTTAGACGGTGAGAAGCCGGGCTTATTACCGTCGCGTGATTGGAAGGCTAAACAAAAAAATCGGGCATGGTATCCAGGCGAAACCTTAATCACGGGTATTGGACAGGGGTATCTTCAGGTAACGCCGTTGCAATTGGCTACGGCAACAGCAACCTTAGCGAATCATGGCAATGTGGTGACGCCGTTCTTAGTTGAAAAAATGGTTGCCGCCCATGAAACTAAGCCTGGCCCTGAAGTGCATAAGGGCGTAATTCCTCTTAAAGCGGACAATATTAATCAAATTATTAATGCCATGGTGGGCGTGATTCATAGTGAGCGTGGCACGGCGAAAAGTATTGGGCATAATATTCCGTATCAAATCGCGGGTAAAACGGGTACGGCACAGGTTTTTAATATTAAACAAAACGCTAAGTATAACGAGCATGATATTGACTTTAAATTACGCGATCATGCCTTGTTTATAAGCTTTGCACCTGCTGATAATCCTATGATTGCAGTCGCCGTCATCGCTGAAAATGGTGGGCATGGCGGCTCAGTTGCCGCACCTATTGCAGCTAAAGTCATCAAACATTACCTTAAAGATTTTCACCTCGAACAGCCATGAAAACCGAATCGCGTCCTGAACATTTTGGCCCACCTTCGTTGCTTGGCTCGTTATTACGAAGATTGCATATCGACATTCCCTTGTTTTTAGCATTATTGTTGGCCGCGCTGTTAAGTCTGGTTATTTTGTACAGTGCGGGCAGTCAGGAGACGGATATTTTACTTCGTCAGGGTGCGCGCATGGGTCTGGCATTTGGATTGATGGCGGTGTTGGCTCATATTAATCCTAACCAGTTTAAGCGTTATTCTGCGATTCTTTTCGGTATGGGTATTTTTTTATTGCTGGCAGTGTTGCTTATGGGACAAATTGGCAAAGGTGCACAGCGGTGGTTGGATTTAGGCTTTTTTCGTTTTCAACCCTCTGAAATGATTAAGATTACAACACCTATGATGGTGGCGTGGTTTGTCGCTGATCAGCCCTTACCGCCTAAGTTGGGGCAATTATTAATAGCCAGTTTATTAATTTTACTGCCCACGTTATTAATTGCCGTGCAGCCAGATTTAGGGACGGCCATATTGGTGGCAAGTTCTGGCGCTGGAGTACTTTTTTTTGCTGGGTTGTCTTGGCGAATTATGTTGTCAATTATGGTTATTCTCGCATCTTTAACGCCTATTTTATGGCATTTTATGCGCGGTTATCAGCGCGATAGAGTGCTGACTTTCTTAAATCCTGAAGCTGATCCTTTGGGGCGTGGCTATCATATTATTCAATCTAAAATTGCCATCGGTTCAGGGGGAATCTATGGTAAAGGGTGGTTAAATAGTACGCAATCTGAGTTAGATTTTTTGCCTGAAAGTTCTACTGATTTTATTTTTGCAGTGTTTGCAGAAGAGTTTGGATTGATTGGCTGCGTAGGCTTATTGGTGCTGTATTTACTTATTATTGCTCGATGTTTATATATCGCGAGTCAAGCACAAGATACCTATAGTCGCTTATTGGCAAGTAGTTTAGGCTTTACTTTTTTTGTGTATGTATTTGTTAATATTGGCATGGTGGTGGGTGTCTTGCCTGTTGTCGGGGTGCCTTTGCCACTCATTAGTTATGGTGGCACGTCGATAGTAACGTTATTGGCGGGCTTTGGTATTTTGATGTCAATTCATACGCATAAAAAACGTTTGTGAGCGTAATAATTAACACAGGCTTAGGCGCGTTTATTCTTAGTGGCTTAGCGTTATTAAGTGGCTGCGCTCAGCTTGGCGATAATAAGCATCAAGCGCTTGAGCATTTTGTAGACGCGATGGTGGTAACGCATCATGTTGATAAAGCAGAGCTGGAGGCGTTATTTACGCAGGTTGTTGTGCAAGACAGCGTGTTACAGAAAATACGTAAACCTGCTGAAGCGATGCCTTGGTATGCTTACCGTACTAAATTAATTACCGATGAGCGTATTGCAGAGGGGGTGAGATTTTGGACACAGCATCAAGACGTATTGCGTCGTGTAGAGCAAGATTATGGCGTGCCAGCGCAAATTATAGTTGCCATTATTGGCGTTGAAACATCGTATGGAAAGTATACGGGTCGCTACCGCGTGCTGGATGCACTGGCTACGCTAGCGTTTCATTATCCACCACGAAGTGCTTTTTTTACCAAAGAATTGGAAGCTTTTTTGCTGTTGAGTCGTGCTGAAAATCGACCGCCACTTGAAAGTAAAGGTTCGTATGCAGGAGCGATGGGCTTAGGTCAATTTATGCCCTCTAGCTTTATAAATTATGCGGTGGATTTTGATCACGATGGAAAAAAAGATATTTGGCATAACCCCAGCGATACCATTGCCAGTATTGCAAATTATTTTGTCCAGCATCATTGGCAAGCAGGACAGTCTATTGTTATGCCTGTTTCCGTAACAGGTTCGCGCTATAAAAAAATAATGAATGACCAGCTTAAGCCGGATTTAAGACCGTCCGCGTTAGAATCACTCGACTTAAAAATAATTGGAGCAATTGATCCAGATAAGAAAGTTAAAATTCTGGAATTTAAACAGCACGATAGCGTAGAAGTATGGGTTGGATTAGACAATTTTTATTGTTTGACACGTTATAACCATAGTCCCTTATATGCCATGGCGGTTTATCAATTAAGTCAGATTATTGTTAAGAAAATGATTTTTAATGAAGAATAAATAAGCGGGGGCATCCCATGAATAAATTTATTATCTCAATTGCAGTACTTCTTTTTAGTTGTTACTTTGTAAATCCTATTGGGTCGGCAGAAGCTGCAAAAGGTAAAAAACACAGTGTTTCAGTACGTAAAGGTCAGCTTAAATCACATCGGCATCATGCAAAAATTCATCAGCATCATCATGATAGTAAGCATGGTACGGCATCGTGGTATGGCCCTAAGTTTCATGGCAGAAAAACTGCAAATGGTGAAACCTATGACATGTATGCAATGACCGCAGCCCATAACTCGTTACCGTTATCTTCCTACGCTGAAGTCACTAATTTAAAAAATCAACGCACAGTGATTGTACGAATTAATGATAGAGGGCCGTTTTATGGTAATCGCGTCATTGATTTATCGTATGCAGCAGCTAAAAAGTTAGGTATTTTTAGTCAGGGCACTGGTGATATTAAAATTACTCCGCTGGCCGTAAATTAACAGTAATTATCATTCAGGTAGGTTAGTGCAGACCTGCCCGACACATCTTGTGTTAAATAATGTTTGAACAAACCGTCCGTGGGCAACACGGACGGTTTTTTTTTGTGTAGACGTATAGGTTGAGGTAACAGCGTGACCCTCAACGCACTCAGTCCTTAATAGAGGTATGATAGAATCGCCAAAACTTAAAAAATTAACTGAGAAAAATCATGAGTATAAGCAAATACGTTAATCCTTACACGGACTTTGGTTTTAAAAAATTGTTTGGTGAAGAAGGCAGCAAAGATTTATTGATTGATTTT
>Ga0247841_10010784_pt1 | contig 12349 bp, 16 predicted proteins | sample LaCruzMarch2015__2_FD_192410 | JGI IMG/M metagenome (GOLD analysis project Ga0247841, IMG submission 192410) | Freshwater microbial communities from meromictic Lake La Cruz, Castile-La Mancha, Spain - LaCruzMarch2015_18m | ecosystem: Environmental > Aquatic > Freshwater > Lake | place: Spain... | reverse complement strand
AATTTGCTTTCAATCTAACAGCGAGTTCGTTAGCTTTAACGCTTCCCCCAAGAACCGCTTTAGTTTTTGAAGAAAGTTTTGAAATATCGGCTTCAGGAGTTTTTTCCAAAATCAAGTAGCAAGGAATTAGAGAATTTGTTTTAGCTACCTTTTCGTCCTTATCATTAGTCACAAGAACAACTAACTGTTCTTTAAAGTAAGTACTTACTTGCAGCAACTCTTTGAGCGGCTGTGTGTACACAACATCCATAAAAATCAATATTTTTATGTTCCTCGAATTCTTGCGAATTCTTCGGCTCCATAAAAATAATCAATATGGAACTTCGTTCCACAAATATTTTACAAATTTATTTTACTTAACCGTGGTGATGATCAAGCGCGATTTTTGCTCTGTGCTTTCTCATGTTTGTTTGGTTTGCTTCCTTGTTTACTCCGCCAGCGTAAGTCTTTCCTCTCTCTGCTCTTCCTTTGTGCCCGTGCGCAAGGTAAGCTAAATTCTTATCGCTCTTAATTGTTGAAGCTTCCCTATCCGCCATGATTACTTCAAAATAATGCCACTTACCGTCCTCAGCAACCTTGTAAGAACCCAAACTTTCTGCGTTCTCAAATCTCTTAGAGGATTTTTGCTCAGCCATAGCTTGAGTGCTAAGTTTTCTTGATAATTTTGCCTGACCCTGTCTTTTTGGTCTTCTTTTATTTTTTGGTCTGTGATGAGTTCCAGTACCTTTTCTTACCCTAACTCTAACAACAAAAATTCCTTGCTTTGCTTTGTAACCAACACTTCTTGCAGAAGGAAGGTTTGTTGGGCGCTCAACTTTAACAATAGCCAGCTCGTCATTTCTGTACGCAAGCCCTCTTTGCCTCATCATTGAAGCATAATCATAATTTGCATCCTTAGTGCCTTTCCATTCATTTTGAAAAGCCTGTCTTATGTACTTATTTGCGCCCATTAAAACTCACCATTTAAAAAAATACGGCTTACTAACTCACCAGTATAACAAAGAATGCCAAAAAAGCATTTATAAATTTACCTTTAACGTTGTTTTGCGAAAGGGCCCTTGAGGGGGATTCTAATAAACCCTTGTTTTATCGGATGCCTCAGCAAAATGCGTCTTTTCCCCACGCCAATGCTTCCAATAGCCCCTGGAAGAGAATGCGCAATATCCGCCCTTGAAAGGATACTATTGATGAAAAAATGCCTTAAACCCACAAAACCACTAAATAACTTAAGCTTTGTTGTTTATAATAATTATTATGCAAGCAAAAATCAAGAAAAGTTTGGGCAAAGAATCAAAAGAAAGCGAACCTAAAATTTGCGACAAGTGCAAAGAAAAAGCTGCAATCACACTCGCTTACGGACCGCATTATTTTTGCGAAAAACATTTTATCCAGTTCTTTGAAAATAGGTTCAAAAAAACAATTAGAAAGTACAATCTCTTCCGCTCGAAAGAAAAAATCCTAATCGCTTACAGCGGGGGAAAAGACAGCGCAGTACTCTTGCACTTAATGAAAAAATACTACTCAAAAAATAATACTCTTGAAGCAATAATAATTAATGAGGGAGTTAAGGGTTATCGCGAAAACGCAATTAAAACCGCTGAGGAGAATTGTAAAATGCTTAAAGTCCCTTACACAATAATTTCTTTCAAAAAAGAATTTGGAATCACTAACGACAAACTAATGCCTTTAATATTATCAAACCCAAAACTTGGGGGCACTTGCGCATTTTGTGGAACCTTGAGAAGGAATATTATGAACAAGTACGCAAAAAAACTTCACGCAGACAAACTTGCAACAGGGCACAACCTTGATGATGAAGTGCAGAGCTTTGTAATGAACGTGTTCAATAATGATTTTGAAAGAATGAAGCGGATGAGCGCAAGCACGGGAATAATTGACCACGCTGGTTTTGTTAAAAGAATCAAACCCTTATACGAAACTCCGGAGAAAGAAATAATCGCTTACTGCGCAATGAAAGGTATCAAACACTACTCGCAGGAATGCTGCCCCTACTCATGGACCGCAAAACGAAACGAGTACCGCGAAATGCTAAACCACTTTGAGAAACAAATCCCTGGAACAGAATACTCAATCCTAAGATTTTATGAAAATATTAAACCCTTAATAAGACCAAGCAAAAAAGAAACTCCTGCGCTTGCAAAAAAACTTGGCGAGTGCAAACAGTGCGGAGAGCCTACAGAAAGGCATCTTTGCAAAGCGTGCGAGATGATTGAACTAATAAAACTCGAAGCGAAAAACCCTACTGCAAAAAACTCTGCAAAAAACCAGAGCAAGTACAACAAATCACTAACATGCAGTGCTACAAAAGGAAACTGCAATTAAAAAAGCAGTATAATTGAATTCACTTCAGCAATTTATCAAGCCCTTCACTAAAGTCTTTCTCAAACTTTGTGAGCTCTTCAAGCTTTGCGTCAATTGCAAGAGTTTTTTCCTGCAATGTTCTATCAGCAAGAACATTCTTCTGGTTTAATTCTTCAACCGCAGTGTTTATTTGAGCTAAACTCTGCTGCATGCTTGTAAGGAACTGCTTTTTGAACTCATCAAGCACCGCAATTTTTTGTTCAAGCAACTCTGGAGAAATCTTTTTGCTTGCGGATTGGAGATTATTTAACTCAACTTCAATTTTCTCAATTAATTCATCCGCGCGCTGGATGGTTAAGGTTTCAATCTTCTGCTCAGCTTGGGTTAACATTCCTTCAGCAATGTTTTTCTCAAGCTCCAAAGTTTTGTTTATCCTCTCATCCATCTGCGCAAGGTGCGCGCTTGACTGATCAATAAAAGCCTGGGCTTGGGACTTAGATTTAATCATTTCAGAATTCATCTCAACAATCATTTGTGACTTGGTTTTCTTCGCATCATCAAGAGCCATCGCAATTTGTGAAAGCGCAAGTTCCTGCTGTCTCTTTGCCGACTCAATCGCAACAAGGGTTTCTGATAGTTGCTTGTTGTACTGTTTTAGCTCCGCGATTTTTGAATCAATAATAAAAACAATCTCTTTTTGTTTTTGACCCAGCGCTTCATTGTTACTTGAAATCATCAAATCCTTTTGCGAATCAAGCAGCACTTTGTACTGGTAAAGCTCTTTTCTTACCGCCTCATCAACTTTTTGCGCAACTAGAACATCCACATCATCCTTCAAATGTTTCATTTCAGCAAGCTTTGAGTTAACCGCAACAACAATTCCTTTCTTCCAAAGCTCCTCAAAATCCGGAGTTGAATTAGAGTAATTTTTTGTGCCTTCGGAAAAACTTTGAGCGGACGCAAAAGTGCTTGGAATTGTGGAATAATTTTTTGTGGGGTCAAATGATTGCTGGCGAGGAAACGGCCTAATTTGAGACGCACTAGGAGTTTGATTTTGTGGAGATGTTGAAGAGGATTGTATTTGAGAAAAAACTTTTTGCGCACTCTGCTTAACCCCGCTATTTCCTGAACTATTTTTTTCTTGAACAAAAGGCGTTTGCTGAATCGGGGCAACTGTTTTTTGCTGAACAGGCGCTTTTGCAGGCTGCGCTTGAGCTTGTTGATTTTGAGCGGGAGTTGTTTCTTCAGGATTTTTCCCAACCCCCGCAAGAGTCTCTTCGACCTGATCCTCAATATCCCCCTCATTGTCCTGTTTTGAAACATCAGCCATTATCCTGTCAGCAATATCTTCAGACGGGGGAGTTGAAGCAACTTGTTTTTGTTTAACTAAATTTGCATCTGATTCACTTTTATTTAAAGGAATTTGACGAATGATTTGATCGTTCATACTTAACTCCGAAACAGTTTCCTCAAAATATTCCTCAGAAGATTTTCCTTGAGGACTTTGCTGAGAAGAAATTTTTTGGCCTGTACTATTTACATCTTGTATTTGAATTGTCCCTTGCTGATTAACTGGCACAGGAGAAGATTCAGCAGGAGCAGAATTTTTTGTTTTAGCTTCAGCAATTAATGCGAGCGCCTCAGGCTTTTCAATACCCACATCGTACAAGTTCTCGCTAATCTCCGCATCAGAAACACCAAGCACAAGAAGCTTTTGGATTGACTCAATGACTGTTTCGCGTTTATCCATAAAAATCGCTAGATAACTCTAAGCTGTATAAGTTAGGTATTCTTGAATAAAAAGCTTATCCTGTCAAAAAAAGTCTGCTAAAACCAAGAAGAAAAAAAATAAATTAAACCCTTCAAGAAAGAAAGGTTTAATGGGAGTTAAAAACAAAGAGTTAAGGAGAAATTAAAATAACACTGTCCCCGCGAACCATTACTTTACCATACTTGGTTTTTAGTTCGCCCTCAACTAACTGTGAAGCGTTTTCAAGATGCAAATTCATATGCACATCAAAAGCCTTAAGAGTCCCCCTTACTTGGTTGTTCCCCTTAAGCACTACGAGTACTTCCTTATCTATTGCATCATTTAATAGGTCAAACGGCCTGTTGTTCATCAAAACACCTCATTTCTTCTTGAAAAAAGAAAATAATTTTTCCAAGAATCCACTCTTCTTTGCAGCAGCTTCAGGCACCTTAAGGCCTGTTATTCGCGACGCTATTTTTGTTATCTCTTCAGAGGCAGGAGCATCAGGCTTTCTCACAATCACGGGAGCCACTCTTTCCTGCATGAAACTCTTTCTTACTTCCGGATCGTACGGAATATTCCCATAAACCGGGAGCTCAAGCATGTTTGAAATATCATTCTTTGTAATCTCACCCTTCTCATTCATCACAAAATTAATTATCACTCCAATCACTTTAGAACCAAGTCTCTGCGCAACAATTTTTGTCTTAAGCGCATCAGCAATTGCTGGGGAGGTTGGCATTGTAACCATTATTGTTTCTTGAGAAGCGCTAAGAGCCGAGAGAACATTTTTTTCTATCCCTGCCGCAACATCAAGCAAAATAAAATCATAATCTTCTGTTACTTGAGAAACAACGCTACTCAACCTTTCACTATCCACTCTTTTATAATTATCAAGACTCAAACCGGAAGGAATAAATCTAACCCCTTGCGGTCCGTCATAAACAGCGTCACGAACCTGAGCCTCTCCAAGCAAAACATCGTGCAAAGTTATTGGAGAAGACTGCATCCCCAAAATAAGTGAAAGATTTGCCATCGCAACATCCGCGTCAATCAACAAAACTTTTTGACCGAGTTTTGCAAGAGCAATACCCAAATTAGCGGTTATAGTGGTTTTTCCTGTTCCGCCTTTTCCGGAAGCAATTGCAATAACACGAGCCATAAAAACACCTAACAACAAAATAACTCAATCAATAATATAATAAAAACCTACTCCTTGGTTAAAAACAAAACCCAAAAAAAACACTCCTTTTTGTTAAAATTAGGCTACTTGACTAAGTTTCTTTTTCTCCTTCGATTCAGTAACTTTCGCGCTCTGCATGAGCCCATCAAGCTCGAAAGCCAACGCTTTAAGTTCAAGATTTGTGAGTTCACTGCCTGCTTTAACAATGAAAACTTTCTTATTAAGCGGGAACATCATGAACCAGTACCCGTTACGCTTAATCAAAACAGATTCAGAATCCGGAAGCTCGCTTTTAATGTAAGAAAGCATTGCGGTCCCGATAATTCCTTCAGTGTGACCATTACCATCGCTTGAAACAACCGTACTCCCGTCCAAATTAGTTACTAAAAAAGAATCAACCAAATGTTTTCGTTTCAAAATCATTAAGTTTTCTTCAAAATCCTGAGAGTAAACGTATTTATGCTTTGAAAGAAAATCCCTTAAGAACTCAAGTTGAGCGTTTGGCTGCTTTGTGTCATCATCAAGCACCCTAGAAGCAAATTTTCTCAAAACTTTAATCATTCTCTCACCACGAAAGTAATTTACTTAAACGAATATTAATCACTCGAACGATTTACTTCAACTCACCAAGACCATACGCAAAAAGCGCATCTTGTTTACCGGTAGGTCGTTCAAACCTAGGGGAAAAGACTGATGGAATGAGCTTTGGAAGCTCTTTTAAAGCTATTTTATTGATCAAAAGTTTTTCATCAAAAGCCATAATTAAATCCACTTGACTTCTAGTAAGCTCCACGCACTGATAAAAACCACTCCCTTTGGTTTGATTGAAAAAAAACTCTAAAGACTCGTTCCCCTTAAGGGTCCGCTCTATCGCCAAGCACTCAACAATACAAGCAACTATCTCCCCCTCCCTAAAAAACAGCGCTCCTTCCTCTACAAGCTCCCCTCTAACCGACAAAATCAAGTACCCATTAAACTTTTTTTCAAATAACTCCTGCGAAACGCTCGCAAGGTCAAAAGGCGCTTCACCCTTTGAAACAACTCCTCCAACTGGAAAATTCATTCAAAACACCAAAAACCTTTTTTAAAATTATTTCTTTTCCGCGTGCTTCTCCTCAATACTTCTTTTCCCTTTCAAGAAAACAACCTTGTCCGCGGTGTTCTTTAACGCCGCAGCACTCATCTCCTCCGCCATCATCGCAACAGTTTCCTTCCCATGCTCCTTGGCTTTAATTAATGCAGGCAAAAAATCCGAATCACGCGTAGCGAAAACAACCACATCAATAGAATCATTAAACGCAGCTTCTGTAGCATCACAAGCCATTACCACATCAACATCAGTTGTTGAAATCACAGGAACAAACCCCTGATTCACTGTCGCCTCAACTAACTTATCCGAAGCGAACTGATTAAGGTAAACCTTCCCAATTTTTATTGACCCAAACTTTTGAGCCTCTTTTTTAATTAACTCAAGGTCAATCCCAAACTCCTTTCTAAGCAAATTAGGTCCATCAACAAAAACCGCTAAACGCTTAACTTCCTTCCCTTGAAAAAACTTCTTTAATGGATTTAACACAAAAAACACCTGAAATAAAGAAGTAAAAAGTCAATAAAAGACTTTTGTCTCATTTTTTTAGCATGGTACTAAAGCCAGTTCCAAAATACGCCCTTGTTAGAATTCAAAGAGCGCTGCGAAGAGGGATGCGTGAAAATACCCCTGATGCACAAGGACCACAACTCAGAAGATATTTGCGCGCCTACCCAACACCTGTACAAAGTTTTTTTGCAAAACTTAAAAGCGCTGATCATCGCAAACCAGATTCTCCTGAACATCGCTATAATATTCATAACTCTAATTTTAGGGTTAGACAACTCAATCTAAAAAATACTGGGGCGCTTGTCATAAAAGAATCTCATTTCAGAAACGGCAAAGAAGACGTTAAATTTATCCGTCGAATGGTTCACGAGGTTAACTCAACCCGCCCCACTTTATTTATACTAAAAGCACCCAAGGGGGCAGGGGTTGGCCCGTTTGTAGTTACCCGAAAAACTCACTTCCCTTCAATAATTGAAATCCTGGGAAATGAACACGGAGTAATAACACGCCGAGGAAAACTATTTTTAGCAAAACTTGCAAAAAGACAAAATCTTCCGCCCGAAACAGTTCGCAAAAACATTTATGCAGCCTACTCAATTCTTCGAACAACCGCCTCAGACCTAATTAAGGAAAAAATTAAAAACAATCAACGACAAAAAGAACACGCCCCCATTCGTGTTGACCAACATCTAATATTTTTAAAACGAAATATTCTTGTTATTGGTTATGAAAATGGAAAACCTGTTTTTGTTCCGCTAATTGATCCGTATTAGGAGTAATTTTTTATGCCAACTCTGACTCAACTCAAAAAAGAACTTTCTTCTCTCGCCAACCCCTCACAAGCAAAACTCCTTTCGGGTTTTTTTAAAACTGGAAAAGGGGAGTACGGGGAGGGGGACGAGTTTTATGGAATAAAGGTTCCGGTTACTCGGGAAGTTGCGAAGAAATATGCAACTGAAATTACACTTAACGAAGCAGAGGAATTATTAAAGTCAAAAATTCATGAGGAACGCTTGTGCGCTTTACTAATCCTTATTCAAAAATTTGAAAACAAAAATACAACCGAAGGGGAAAGGAAAGAGATTTTTGATTTTTACCTTGCAAACACCGCACGAATCAATAATTGGGACTTGGTTGACCTCAGCTCGCACGAAATTGTGGGAGCTTACACATATACTCATCCCACGGAAAGAAAAACACTTATGAAACTTGCCAGCTCGGAACTCCTATGGGACAAGCGGATCGCAATGGTTTCCACTTACCACTTCATTTACCGCAAAAAATTTGAAGAACCGTTAAAAGTCGCAAGAATTCTGCTTAATGACAATCATGACTTAATCCACAAAGCGGTAGGGTGGATGCTGAGGGAGATTGGAAAACGCGACATAAAAGTGGAAGAAGAGTTCCTACTCAAACACTACCAAAAAATGCCTCGCACAATGCTAAGGTACGCGATTGAAAAATTCCCTGAAAAAATAAGAAAGGAGTATTTAGAAGGCAAAGTTTAAGTATTTTTTTGCCAATAACCTTAGCTTTATAAACTCAACTAAATTAATGTGTTTAAGGATTGCATTAATCAGAATAACAAAAAAGGGTGTGTTGGAAAATGGTTGACGAGAAAAAGTTTGAGCAAGCAGGAACACTAAAACCAGGCCACTTGGTACTAATTGACGGGGAAGTATGCCAAGTTAAATCAACAGAAAAATCAAAACCAGGGAAACACGGAGCGGCAAAAGTACGAATAACCGCGTTTAATATTTTCACAGGACAAAAAAGAGGACTACTAAAAGGGACAGATAACGAAGTTGAAGTTCCAATCGTTCCAAAAGCGGACGCAACAGTTGTAGCAATAATCGGAGAACTGGTTCAAATAATGGACAAAGTAACTTACGAAACATTTGATGCGCCAAAGCCTGACGCTGAAAGCGAAATAAAATCCCTAAAATCGGGGGACGAAATAGAGTACCAAAAATACGGTACAAGCGTTAAGATTGTAAGAAAAAGGTAAGCAGCACTTACTTTTTTCTCTAATTATTTTTTCAAAACTTTTTCTTTACCTAATTCAAAAAAATATTCTCAAGTAAATGCAAATCAAATCCAGGTCTGAGTGTATTTTTCTTTTAGAGGCATTTTTTTAGCCCGCGCCATCGCATAATTTTCCCCGAGAATTCGCTTAACATTCTCCACCCCGTGAAGAATTTGAAAAGGAGTACTTCTTTTGGGACGAACTAGAGCAAACTGTTTCTCGGTTGAAAAAAGAAGGTTAGGCCGCGGAACACGCGAAACGCTAACCCCGAGCGAATTTGTAAACGCGTCAAACACGGCGGAGTTCAACTGATTAAACCTGCTATTAACCCTCCTTGCGGAATCAGCCACTACAAATTCTATATCAAGATCACTCCCTCTTGAAAGAGAAGCCCTCCTCACCCCAATCTGGGGAGACCCGACCAAAATAACAGCCTTCAAGTCCTTCCCGAAAACTTTCTTCGCTACAGGAACAACAAGCGAACGCGCCAAAAACTCAAGCGCGTGAGACTCATTCATTTCCCTGATTGCAGGAGCGCCTAAAAAAACTTTTCTTGCGCGAATCTCCTCAACCTTTCGCCCAATAGCCAAAAACTTTCCTGGCTTTGGGGTAATGCCCCTTTTTATGACCATGTTACTAAAACACACAGCCGAACAAATTAATTAAACTATCTAACAAAAAAATCTTAATGAAACAAGCAAAAAATGCCCTCCTCCTAATCTCAGGAGGAATTGATTCCCCTGTTGCAGGAAAACTCGCGCAAGAGAAAGGATACGAACTCCACGCAGTGCACTTCTCTCAAGAGCCCTTCACTGATAACACCGCGGAACTAAAATCCCTCCTCCTTTGCAAAAAACTCGGGATAAAAGAAATGATTGTTGTTCCTGCGGGGGAAGCGTTCAAAGAAATTTCTAATAATACTTACCGAGAACACTACTTTGTTTTAATGAAACGATTCATGATGCGCACCGCAGAAAAAGTAGCGCAAGCAAACAAATGCGAATACTTGATTACGGGAGAAAGCATTGGGCAAGTATCCTCCCAAACCCTAAGCAACCTCAACACCATCAACCAAGCCACCAAAATTGAAATTCTTCGACCGCTATTGTTCATGTACAAACAGGAAATCATTGACAAAAGTATTGAGTGGAACTTTTTTGAAACCTCAAAAGGGCCCGAAATGTGCGATGCTCTCGCAAGCGGCAGTCCAAAAACAAGAAGCACTATTGAAGAAATTGAAAAACAGGAAGAAAGAGTGCCAATTGAAGAATTAATTAATGATGCAATAAAAAAAATCAGAGTTGAAAGCACTGCGAAAGAAATTAAGTTACCAGAAACAGTAAGCGGAGTATGCAAATAGGTGAGTTGAATGGATGTTGCTGATTTTACAGGAAAACCTTGCCGGAGCAAAATGGCTTATGAGTTCTTGCCGAACAAGAAAGTAAACATTGATCTTGAAAGTGCAGCAGTTGAAGTACTAAAAGCAGGAAGTGTGGAAGTAAGGACAAAAGTACTCTTAATGATTAAGGTGGAGAATTGCACAGTCTCCCTCTTCCCGAGCGGAAAGCTTCTTGTTCGCGGAGAACGTGAGGAAGAGAAAGCAAAACAAATCGCAAAAAAAACTCTCGCAACACTCAAGGAAAGTGTTAAATAAACCGCAATGCTTTACTATTACAACTATTAATGCACAACTCGTGTTGTGCAAAAAAAAAACAAAGGAGGTTTTTTTAATGGCAAAACAAATAATCAAGTCACTTGGAGTAATGTCCATGCTAAAACTTGGCGCAGCAATGGGCTTCGTAATAGGAGTAATTGCAGGAATAATAACTATTCTCGGAGCCTTAGTCATCGGAGCTATGGGTGGCGCGGGAGGAATTGTTGCCGGGCTAATTGGCGGAATAATTTTTGCTGTACTAATGGTAATTGGGTACACCATAATGATGGCTGTAATGATGGCTATTGAAGCACTAATCTATAATGTAATAGCTGGATTTGTCGGTGGAATAGAAATTGAGTTAGTATAAATGAAACCGCTTCTTGTTAAGCGACTAAAGAACGTCGCTTAACTTTTTCTTTTTTTCACACAATAAATCTTTTTTTCCAAATAGTTCTTTTTTACCAAAGGATTTCTTTTTTAAAAACATCAGCCCTCCTTTTTATTGATACTAATGACTTACGCCGGGGATTGTATTTTCTGCAAGTTTGCGAAACACGAAATCGAGCCAGCAATCGTTTTTGAAAATGAAAATGTTATTGCTTTTCTTGATAATAACCCCGCAGGGCAACTTGTAGGGCACACGCTTGTACTGCCAAAAAAACATTATGAGACACTTGACTTAATCCCAGACACTACCCTTGGAGAAATAATTAAAGTGATAAAGATTCTAGTGCCTGCAATAAGAACGGTTTCAGGTGCGGAAGGAGTAAATATTATTCAAAACAACGGGAAAGTTGCAGGACAAGCAATCCCCCACGCGCACTTTCACATAATCCCAAGAAAAAGCAAAGACGGAATTTACTTTGAGGAAAAAAGGAGAAAAGTAGTGCCCATGGAGCAACTAGAAACAGAAAAAGCTATAAAGGAAGAACTAAACAAATGAAAACCGCCCATAAAAAAACAACAACCCATACAAAAAAACAATAAACCTCTTTTCTAAACCAGTTCAAACAAAGAATTTGACCAAGAATTCTCACACTAGTTCGGATTTTGTTTAAATCAGTGTTGTGCGGGGTTCGCTTTTCAAACCCCGAAGGTATTAATCCAACCTTGTTGTAGTATAGTAATACTCGAAAAAAAAAGCTTGACGAAAGGGTCAAGCACCCCAACACTTTTTTTCGAATAAAAAAAGAAATCAGCGACGCCGGCAGGCTACTTTAGTAAAGCTTTAAAGCCGACTAAGCAAGAAATCATTTGGGGTGCAAAGACTTTGGATTTAAATCTTGAAGAAATCGAGCGAACAGAAGGCTCGCCATTTGTTGAACGCTTCGAAGAATTTTTTGACGGGGAATACAAAAAACATATTGAAAGAATAATTGAATCCTACCCTGAAAAAAAATCCGTTCTAGTTGATTTCAAAGCCCTGGAAAAATTTGATCCAATCCTCGCTGATGAGTTACTTGATAATCCTGATTCGGTACTTGAGGCCGCACAAAACGCGATACAAAATATTCACATACCGACACTAACAACAGAACCATTCAAACCATACATCCGCTTCTACAACCTCCCGAGGGACAGAGAAATCGGGGTAAGAGACTTAAGCGCAAAACACCTTGGAAAAATGATTAGCGTAGAAGGACTAATCAGACTAATTACTGATTCTCTCCCAAGAATAACAATGGCTGTTTGGAAATGCCGCAGATGCGGAAACGTTTACAAAATCCCGCAAGAAAAACAACAGCTCAAGCCCCCCGCAATGTGCGAGTGCCATAGCAAAGAATTCGCTCTCGAAGAAGAAAAAAGCTCTTTCA
>Ga0247841_10010783_pt1 | contig 12351 bp, 16 predicted proteins | sample LaCruzMarch2015__2_FD_192410 | JGI IMG/M metagenome (GOLD analysis project Ga0247841, IMG submission 192410) | Freshwater microbial communities from meromictic Lake La Cruz, Castile-La Mancha, Spain - LaCruzMarch2015_18m | ecosystem: Environmental > Aquatic > Freshwater > Lake | place: Spain... | reverse complement strand
CTTTAAAATGTAATTGTTCTATAATAATTTATTATTATGAGTATGGAATCTTTCGTGAAATAAACAAGTCAGATTATATAGAAAATTTTATAAAGGATAAGAGTAAAAAAGGTGAGATGTAATGTCACTAATAAATAGTAACATTTATAAAGAAATATGTCTTAATGCTCTATGAAATGGTAAAAAAAGGAACAAAATTAACTGGAAGAAAATTGGAAAATATTAGAAAGGGTAAGGTTGGAATAGAAATATTTACATTAAAAGAATTAAATAAAATGAAAGAAGATTATTTATCTGGAAGTTCTACTGTTGTTATAGCAAAAAAATTTAATAGTTCTCCATCAACAATAAGAAATAAATTGGTGAAAATGAATGTTAAGATGAGAGAAAGTGGTTTTTTGAAAGGTAATAAATTGTTTGAAGGAAAAATTCCACATAATAAGGGTAAGAAGAATATTGACTTATATGGAAAAGAAAAAGCAGAAGAATTTAGTAGAGAAAGGTCTAATTTTACAAAAAGAATGTGGAGACAAGGAAATTTTAAAAATAATATAGGTAGAATTCCAGTAACAAAAGATAAAACTCTTGAAGAATATTATGGTTTCAAAAGAGCAAGAGAAATAAGAAAAAAACAATCTAATTCTGCAATTGGTAAACATTACAAAGATTTAACTTATGAGCAAATACACGGTGATAGAAAAGCAAGAATTATTAAAAATAAAATAGGAAGAAAAGCATCTGCAAGAATGTCTGATAATACATATGAAGAAATGTATGGTGAAAAAGAAGCAAAAAGAAGAAAAATGCTTACATCAAAAAGAATGAAATGTAAGTATAAAAATATATCACATATTGAAAGATTTGGTGAGGAAAAGGCAAAAAAAATTAGTAAAAAATTAAGTAATGCAAGAATAAATAAATCATATGAAGAAATTTTTGGAAAGGAAAAAGCAGAATTAATGATAAAAGAAAAAGAAAAATCGTATGTTGAAAAATTTGGAGAAAGGAGAGCAAAAATTATTTCTAATAAAATATCAAAATCAAATATTAATAAAATTGTTACTTTAAAAACAAGAAAAAAAATTTCTAAAACAGAAACAGGAAAATTTGTTTCTCAGGAAACAAGAGAAAAAAATAGAAATCATAGATTAACTCAGAAATTTCCAGTTGAGGATTCAAGACCAGAAAGAATAATACAGGATTTTTTAGTAGAACTTGGTGTTGATTTTATAACTCAATTAAAAGTTAAAGGTGATGGTTATGGTTATCAATGTGATATTTATATTCCATTGTTTAATCTTGTAATAGAGTGTTATGGTGATGTTGTTCATTTTCATCCAAGTAAATTTGATGCAGAAGATAGAATATATAATAATGGAATGACTGCTAAAGAAAGATGGGAATATGATAAAATTAGGATAAAGAGAATAAAAAATAACGGATATAATGTTTTGATATTGTGGGAATCTAAAATAAATAAGATGGTTTTAGAAGATTTTGTCGTTAAAATAGTATAAATGTGTAGGTAAAATGATATTGGGTGGTCGGTGAAATAATGACAACAAGATATGATTATGACGAAATGCTCTTAGTCCGAATTTTGGAATTGAATCAGTATATTCCACATTTCTATAGTGAATTATTCCTTTTAGCCAATCAACTTCTTGATGGTGAAGATAATATTCAGATGCACTTAATGATAGAACAGATTGAAAAACTGTGTTTATCACTTGATGAAAGAAAAAAAGGTCTTATTTTTTATGATGTAGAAATGATGTTGGAATCTTCAATGGATTATTCAGCATATTTTGAACACGATGATGGAAAGAGAGTTTATAAATTAGATGTAGATAGGGAATTAAGTAAGATAAAAGTATTTATATTTGATAAGGTAAAAGAAAAGGCATCAAAGAGGAGATTTAGCAAGTTCATCTAAGGTTGAAAATGGTTTTGGTTAAGAGAAAATGTTACGGTTGTGGAAAATATTTTAAAACTACAAAAACATTGTATTATTGTCCAGAATGTTATAAGAATAAAAAGAAAAGATATAAAAATGATTATGAAAGTGCATATGAAGATGGGTGAGGTGAAAATTGCTTAATCTTAATGATTTAGATACAGAGACAAAAGATAGGTTGGAGATGAAAGAACAACAAGAACCTACTTTTGTAAATGCTATTGACCGTGATTATACTTCTATAATGTTTAACACACTTACAGAAAGGTCAGACCCAAGAAAAGAGCAGTCATTTCTTGTTTCTGTCTTTGGAGTTCAGGGAACAGGCAAGTCTTATTCTGCATTGTCTTGTTGTGGGTTTATAGACAAGAAATTTGATGCAAATTCTCAGGTGTTTTTTAATTATCGTGATTTAATCAAGGCAAGAAAAACATTTAAGTCTGGAATGGCAATTCTTATGGATGAGCAACAGGGTCTTTATGGTGTTGATTCTCATAGAATAACTGTTTTGTTGACTGCATTAAAAGAGCAGTTAAGGAAACGAGCAATTCATATGTTTAATTGTTCTCCTGTATTAAGACCAGAATATGAATCGTCAATGTATGTTCTTGAGACTATGTTTATAGACAAGGAAAATGATGAATGTTATCTTGCTTACAAAACCAGAGAACTTCACACTCTTGGTTATGTGATAGTTCCACATCCTTCAAAATTTCTTCCAAAAGAGCAGATAAAGGCATATGAAGAACAGAAAGATATTCACTTGAATGTTCTTACAAGTCAGATGGAAGAATCAGACGATGTGCAGGAAATGGCAAATGAAGTAATTAATTCAGATGTTTTCAAGAAAACTTGGGTAATGTATCAGAGAAATGGAAAAAAATTTATTTCATCCAATTCATTATACCAAATAATAAATATAGTCTTTCCAGAATTCAAGGGTTCAATCATAACAAATGAAGTTATGGGTCGTATCAAATTCTTAATGGAACAATCAGGTATTTGGAAGCCCAAATAATTGATTCATTTCAAGGTGAGCAATTTCGTAAAATTGCGAACAATGGAACAAAGTGGTGTGTGGAAACCTAAGTGAACAAATTATTAATTTGTGAACCAAAGTAAGACGACAAATCAATTATCTGTTTTATGTATAAATCTTTATAAAGTAGTTCGTCTCACTATATTCTATATATAATCAGAGGTGATAATGATGCAAATAAACAAATATAAAAACTTAGGTTCAGGATGGCATAATGATTCTGTAAGGCACTCAAATGCTAAAATATATGGTTCAGCAGGTGGATTATATGCAGGACAAAATAAAGAATTAAAAAAAGGTCTTTATGCAAATTCTCGTCAGTTTAAAATCAATGATAAAATTTCAATTGTATGCAGATTCGGTGATTCTCGTGATGGATTCAATCATTTTGCAACTTTGTATGTGAATGGTGTTGAGGTTGACCAAGTTAAGATACATTATATAAACAGGACTTGGGAAAGTTATGAATTTGAATCTGTTTTAAATAAGTTAGTTGACAAGACAAAAAATTTGTCTGATTCTGAAAAAGAAGTTGCAAGAAAGTTTATAAAAAATCCTCAAAGAACAGAGGATGATATGGCAGATTTAAGAACAGTTGGTGCAATTGCTCAACTCGGTGAAATCTTTGGAAATACTCAGAAAGAAAAAAATGACTGGAAAGTCAGAATGATAAAAGCAGGTCTTGGTGATAAAGGATTAGATATGCCTGAAGACTGGGAAACTCTGTCTGAAGACGAAAAAGAACGAAGATTAAATTTAGTTGTTGCTCAACTTTCTCCAAAGAAAAAATCCAAAGAGGGTTTGTATGCAAAAAAAGATTGGATTGAATCATCTTCTGGATTTTTAGTTTGGTCAAAAAATAATAATGTATTGGGAGTATGGAGTAATATTGATGGGTATATGGTTACAATATTTGAAAGAAAAAATCCGTCAAATATATTATTTAAAAAGGATAAGATTAAAACAAAAGAAGAAGCAGTTAAATTCGCAAAAGACTATATGAAAAAACATTAATTTGCGAGTAAATTCGAAAATTTACGAGAGGTGAAAATCAGTTGAATAACTTTAAATTTTTATCATTTCAGTCAAATTATGACGGAGATATGGTTGATAAAATAACAACAGTATCAAAATTCAGAGATTATGACAAAGTGTTAAAAATAAAGAAAATACCAGATGATTCAGGTGAATCTCAGGAAATATTAAAATAGAATGATGTGTGGATTGTATGAACTTTATGAAAGATTAAATCTTGAAATATCGTTCCAAGATTTTGTCAATCAACGATTATATGTTCGGAAGGATTTAAGACAAAAATATATACAAGAAGGAAAGTTGAGGTGAATGATTATGCAAAAAATAAACAAATATAAAAATCTTGGTTCTGGATGGCACAATGATAGCATCAGGCATAGTAATGCAAAAGTTTTTGGTATTGCAGGTGGGTTATATGCTGAAAGACCAAAATTTGGAACAAAAGAGTTTGATATTAAAGTTAATCAGGAAGGAATAGAAGAACTTGAAAATGAAATTGAAGAATTAGAAAAAAGAAAAGAAAAAGTTGAAGAAGATACAACAAGTTATGATGAAATGTTGGATGAAACAAAAACAGATTGGATTAAGAGATATGATGGTGGTCGTGCTTTTAAAGATATAGATGAAATAGCATATAATGTTGGTTTTGATGATTATATTGATGAAGAATTAAGTGAAATTCAGGATGAAATAGATGAAAAAACTGAAGAATTGGAAAAATTAAAAAATGAAAATAAATAAATATAATAACTTAGGAAAAGGTTGGCACTCTGATTCTATTAGGCATCACAATGCAAAAGTCTATGGTGTAGCAGGTGGACTATATGATAGTCAACTTTATTTGGATTCTGAAATGGGTAATGTTTCAAAGACAAAAGACCAAAAACACGCATTTAAAATTTATAATAAAGAATATAAAAATCAACCTATTGGTATGTTTACTTATCCAAAATTATATCCGAAAAAAACTTTTATAAATTCAAAAGGGTTAAAGGATTTAGATTATGATAATCCAAAAAACATACAGGCAATATCAAATGTTATCGGACACGAGGAAACTCATCAGGTTTTGAGTAAGGAATTTGATTTAGATACATCAATGAGATTGGATAAAATATCTGTTGGTGGAGTTAGGAGTAAGAATGGTAAAAATATAAAAAATTGGAAAACAACAGCATCAATAAATCCAAAACTTGCAAAAAAGATGGATAAAAAATTTAAACCTATAAGAAAGAAAGTTGGTTACAAATATTAAAAAGGTGAAACAAATGCAAATAAACAAATACAAAAATCTTGGAAGTGGATGGCACTCAGAATCACAAAGACATTCCAATGCAAGAAAATTTGGAATCGCAGGTGGAATCTATGCTTCTCAGTTGCCTATATATAAGATAGGCAATAAGTTCTATTTTAGAGATGAAAGATTAGGTGAGTATCGAGATGTAAATAATCCAAACAACAAGTTGGATATAAATATAGACAATTCAAAACTTCAAAAATCCACTTGGAAAGAATTTGAAGAATATAATAAATATGCAAAAGAAGACCAAAGTCAGGAAGAATTTATGGGTTTAAGAAAAGCAACCGATAAGGAAATGAAAGATATAAAGAAAAAGCAGGTTATTGGCAAAGATTTGAAATTTAATGTTGCTTCAGATATTGATAGTGTTGCAAGAGACCATTTAATTGCTTGGAAAGAAAGATATAGGGGAAAATCAAAAGAAGATGTTAGGCAGGATTTATTTATTAATCACGATAATGATGCACAGGTAGAGTTAGAAGAACATCATTTGAAAAGAAAATTAAATGATAAGGAAAGGGAATATTTTATTTCTCAGTTCATAAAGGCAGTTGTAAGAAACTATAATAAGCAAGGTCTTTATGCTCTAAAAGATTGGAAAAAAACAAGTGGAGATTCTGATTTAATGATTGAATTTCAAAATAAAAAAACATTTCAAAAAATATTGGTTGGTGTGTTGACAAATGATGTTATAATTGAAAAGGAACAATATTATATAGATAGGGGTAAAAATAAATATTTCAAAGGTGGTTTTAATAAAACAATTAATTTTAAATCACATTCAGAAGCAGTTAAATTCGTAAAAGACTATATGAAAAAACACTAAGATGCAAAAAATCTCAAAATACAAACAATTAGGTCAAGGATGGCATAATGATAGCATTAGGCATAGCAATGCTAAAAAATTTGGTATAGCAGGTGGATTATATGCTGATTTAATGAGTATAAAAATTGGAGATAGGGTAATTAAAAAAGAAACTGGTTGGAAGGGTAAAATTATTAATGTTCAATCTGGTGGTGGTTGGTTAAGTGGTAAAAATGTAATAATTGAATATGATAATGGAAGAACTGAAATGGAAGATTTAAGGGAAAAACATATTGAATTATTGAAAAATAATAAAAAAAACATTTATGCAAAAAAAGATATAGTCTCAGAATTAAACAATAAAGAAATAGTAGTCGAAAAGGTTGAACCAAAAGAATTCTCACAACTTCCAATCGTAAAAATGAAAGAAGATGAAGGTTACTCTGTTGATGCAGTTTCAGACATTCACAATAATCCAGACAAGATTGAAATCAAGATAAAGGATTCTGGAAATGATGAAAAAAATTCAATGCTTCTTGCTCACGAATTTAATGAAATCGAGAAATTTAAGAAGATAAACAAAAACGGTTACAAGCAAGGTTCAGAAGAACTTGCTCATCAGCAAAATAATATTAAATATTAGAGGTGAATTTATATGAAAATAAACAAATACAAAAATCTTGGAAGTGGATGGTTTTCAGAATCACAAAGACATAGTAATGCAAGATTGACAGGTTCAGCAGGTGGTTTATATGCTAAAGATGTAAGAATGAACAGATTAAAAAATTATGAAAAACCTTCTGGATATAAATATTACAATCATTTTTGCACAGATAAAGGTTGTTATATTATTTGGTCAAGAGATGGAAAAAGATTTTATATTGATGGTGGAAAAGATTCAAAATTAATTTTACTTCCAGATACACCGTTTAAAAAATCATCCGATGCAATAACTTATTTAAAAAAAAGATTGTTAAAAAAAGGTCTTTATGCAAAATCTCAGATATTTTATGCAAAGCATATGATAGACCCACGAGATTCAGAATATGATGAGAAAATTTATTCTGAACTTCATTTTTCAGATTCAGAAAAGCCAGTAGTTATGAAAAGGTCTTATTTTGATGAAAAATACGGTCAACTATTTACACAAGAGCAGGTAAAGAAAATTCCAGAGGATTTGGAAGTTATATTTTCAAAGTATAATTCAGATAGCAGAAATCCAATAGCAACTCCAACAGGTCAGGAAAGCATTAAATCCAGAGGAATACATCATACATCTATGAGTATAGGTGATGTTGTAAGGGTTGTTCGTTCAGGAAACAAACCTGACGATTATTTCATAACTGCAAATGTCGGTTTCAGAAAATTAATATTAGAATAAAGGATGGTGAAACAAATGCAAATAAACAAATACAAAAATGGATTAAGTTCAGGATGGTTTTCTCAAAGTCAAAGACATTCCAATGCAAGAAAGTTTGGCATAGCAGGTGGATTATATGTTAAATCTCAAAAAATAGTTAATACTATATATAATGATAATGGTGTAGTTGGAAAAATTACAACGAATTTTGCTCATCCAAATACAGAATTTGCTTCATATAAATATGAGATAAAAGATGGTTTGGTTATTGTTTCTGGTAATTGGGAAGAAGGTTTTTTCTCAGTTGATAAGCAGAAAGGAACTATAAAATTATCAGATGATGCAATATCAGATATAGAACAGGAAATATCAGATGAATTTAAAGAAGATTATACTGAAACAGATTTATATGCTAAGAAAAAAAATTACATCAAAGGTGGTATCGGTGACAAAACAGATATATCAAAGTTAAATCAAGAAGAACTGAAAAAAGGAATAAAAGTCGAGTTGGAACACACCTCAAATTCAAAAATAGCACGAGAAATCGCATCAGACCACTTAACAGAAGACAAAGACTATTATAAAAAATTAAGCATTATGGAAAAATCAAAATTATCTGATATGAAAGTAAAAGATATATGGCATGAAAAATTAGGATATATTTCAGAAGATGAACTTGAAAGTGCAAAGAAAAAATATCCTTTGCATAGATATTGGAAGTCAATTTGAATGAAAATGAAAATAAACAAATATAAGAATCTTGGAAAGGGTTGGCACTTTGAGAGTGCGAAGCACTCTCTTGCTTCAAAAGGTTTCAAGACTAAAAATCTTTATGCCTTGAAAAACGAAACAGTAATAGACTTCAATCTTCCAAAAAATAAAACTCATTTGCCAGTTGAAATGTCAATTTATGTTCCTTCAACAATAAAGGATAAGCAGATTTCTGAATCAGATTATAACAAAAGAATTGATTATGTTCGTAAGCAACTCTCTATGTGGTTTGGTGGCTATACCTCTTTGAAAGCAACAGGTGGCTATACTATGAAAGACGGTAAACTCGTAAAGGAACGAATTTCAGAAGTGGTCGCCTTTGCCGACAAGGATGAATTCCAGAAAAGAAAACCAGAATTAATCAAGTTTTTAAACTCTTTAAAATCCAAATGGCATCAAGAAAGTATAGGTCTTGAAGTTGAGGGTGATATGTGGTTAGTATAGGAGTGCGAATAAATCGCAATTTATGAGATGAAAAACAAAGTAAACATAACAATTAAATCAAAAGGAATATCTTTTACTAATTCTAAATACAAAAACTTAGGTTCTGGATGGCATAACGAATCCTCTCGTCATTCATTAGCAAGGAGAGGTTACAAGACAATTTCTGGATTAGAAAATAATTTAATCAGAAAATATCCAAATTTAGATTTTGATAATGATGGATTAAAAAACAAGGATGATTGTGAACCATTCAATGACAAGGAACAAGGAAAAGTTCACGATTTTCTAAATAGAGCATTAGATATATTGAAAGACAAGCATAAAGACGACCCAGAAAAAATAAAAGAGATTGAAGAAGCAAGAAAAGATATTGGAAAAATTTCAACAAAGGAAAAATTCAAGGAATGGATAAGACTTCACAAAAGAACACTTGCTATTGCAGGAACAGGTGGTCTTGTTATCGGAATTCTAACTGCATTTGTTCTTGGTGGTCAGATGAATATCTCAAATCCTTCTCAAGTTCCTCTAACCGTAGAATTTATACGAGGTTTCTTAACATTTACAGGTGGTGTTGGAACAGAAATCGGCATCAAGGAAACCATCGAAGGTTCTCAGGAAGAAGAACTTGAAAAAGATGTCATAACAAAGCCAATAACAAAAGAATCTCTCCAAGAACTCGAAAAAATCGGAGAGTTAGAAGAAAATCAGGGCAGGTCTGCCAAAATTTTAATTGAGGACAAATTAGAATAATTTAAAAAAAACAAAAGGTGAAACAAATGAAAATAAACAAATACAAAAATCTTGGAAGTGGATGGCACAATGAAAGTGTTAGACATCAAAATGCTAAACTATTTGGTTCAGCAGGTGGATTATATGCAAGAGTAAGATATGTAAAAGTTCGTGTCTATAAATTCAACGAACTTCCAAAGAAAGCACAGGAAAAAGCATTGGAAGACAATAGATATTTCAATGTTGAAGGTCGTGATTGGTATCAGGATGATTATATGATTGATATAAATTTACCAAAAGAATTACAGGTTAGTGATGGTATTATATTCTCTTGGAAGGATATGTATTTTGATATGGACAGGAGTGATTATATACAATTCAAGAATTTATCAGTAGATGACAAATATGAAGATAATTTTAGAAAATTTTTGAAGATACCAAAACCTTTATGGAAAAAATTAAATTATAGTTTTTATGATAATGGAAGGGAAGGTAATACAAGAATTGATTTTGAAAGAAATGATAGATTTACATCTCCTTCACATCCAGACAATGAATTTACTGTACAGGAAACAGAGATATTATCTAAATCAGCAGATAGGTTTGATGATTTGATGAAAGATACATTAAATCATATTCGTAAAGATTATGATTATCAAACATCTGATGAATCAGTAAAAGAATCATTGGAAGCAAATGATTACGATTTTACACAAGACGGAAAAATGTTTTTTAAGAGGTGATACAAATGAAAATCAATAAATATAAAAATTTAGGTCAAGGATGGAATGGTGAAAGTCAAAGACATTCCAATGCTAAAAAATTTGGAATCGCAGGTGGATTATATGCTAAAAAGGATTGGAAATCTATATCTAATACTAAAGACCAGATTGTTTGGGATTTACCAAATAAAAAAAGATTAAATAGTGATATTCCAATTGAAAGAGTTGTTGTTGATAAAAATCCATTATCTGGTTGGTCTGTAATAATTTCAAGTAAAAAAAGTGAGGATATATATGATTTTGATTTAAAATCTGAAGCAATAGATTATGCAAATGAATATATGAAAAATAAAAAAGGTTTATATGCAAAAAATAAAAAACCAGTAGAGCAAAGATTTAATATCTGGGATGTCGAAGACCCAGAAAGTGCAGGAATGACAAAACAAGACTATATAGATATGTTTCAGCATTTAGTTGATACAGGAGATGCTTGGAGACTTCAAGGTTTCTATGGAAGAACTGCACAAACATTAATAGACGAGGGTTTGGTTCATTATCCAAAGAAACATTCAGGAAATAGTTCAACAGATTACTATGGAAATCCAATTCCAACTCACAAGGAAGCAGAGGAAAAAGGAATCTACAAGGAACGAAAAAAGAGACACGAGCATCAAAAAGCAATCCAAGAAGCATTTAGTGAGTGAATTATCTGTTTAAACTATAAATATTTATAAACATATTGCTTATATATAATAGGTAATAAGGTGGATTTTATGGGAACAAAATATACAATACCAGAACCAAGAAAAAATGGTAAATATAGTCAGTTGGCTATGGATAAAAGTAGATATAATTCTTCACAAGGATGGTATCAAGAACCAGAAAGGCACTCTCTTTCAGCACAGGGAATTTCAACAGGTCAAAAATCTGAAACTGGTCAAAGAATTCTTCAGGGTCTAAAAACAGCAGGAAAAAGAACAGTTGACTTCTCAAAATCTGCTTTTACAAATCTTCGTGAATTTATGTCAGATGACGAAGCCGAAGAACACGAATTAGTTTCCAATGGTCAGATGGGTCTCTCAGATTCGTATGATAAAGACGAGGAAGGTGATGATAAAGTTCACGAGTATGATAATGGTTATGTGTCTATGGAAGAAACAGAATGGGAAAGAATCCAAAGGCATATAGGAGATGTTTATGAAAAAATTCACGATTACTCTCTTTTTGAAAACACATATGGCAATCAGGTTGATGATTATATCGATGATATAAAAGATTTACCTAAGAGAGAAAGAGAGGAAAAACTTCTTGCATTGCAAATGAACTACAAGGATATGGTTCATATAATAGACGAGATAAAATCCGATGTTCTAAATGCAAGATTCAGAAACAGACTTACAGTAGACCAACAGATAGAGGAATATGAGAAGTTAAATTCAGCAAAGGCAATTCTTTTGACAAACACAAACCAGATTTCAAAAAATTTGGACAAGATGCGAAGTCAAAAGGGCAAGAAAATAAAAATGTCAAAAATACAAAGTCCAGAGGTGGAAGAAAATGAAATTTAAAAATTTATTAACAGTATTATTTGCAGTTGCAATGTTTATATTCACGGTAAATATGTCTTTTGCATTGCCTTACTCAGCACCAGTAATAGAAGTTGTATCTTATCAGTTAAATCCATATTTGTCTTGGTTCATATTAAATATAACAGATGATACATCAACAACATATGATGATTTAAGGGCAAATGAAAATGGCGTTCCGAATGTATGTTCAGATATAGCATATGTATTTAATGATGTGACATATCAATTACAATATAATGTATATGCCGACACTATTTGTTCTGCATTGCCTGATACAAGATTTGTTGGAGAATATAATATTTGTTGGAGAGTAAATGATGATGAAGATGCAATTGGTGTAAATTGTAATAACTATATATTTCATACTTGGTTTAATATTCAAAACGAATTTAATGAAACACAATATACATTAGAACCAGAATTTACAATTGAATATTTATTGTTAAATTCAACTTATCAGGATGGAGATTTTAGGGTTTGGATTAGAAATTGTTCGGATGAAGAAAGTTGGAGAACTGCTTATACTTGTAATTTTCCTGCAAATGAAAATTATACTTTTAATATAAATACACTACCAGAAATTTGTGAATTATCAGAAGG
>Ga0247841_10010782_pt1 | contig 12351 bp, 7 predicted proteins | sample LaCruzMarch2015__2_FD_192410 | JGI IMG/M metagenome (GOLD analysis project Ga0247841, IMG submission 192410) | Freshwater microbial communities from meromictic Lake La Cruz, Castile-La Mancha, Spain - LaCruzMarch2015_18m | ecosystem: Environmental > Aquatic > Freshwater > Lake | place: Spain... | reverse complement strand
TTGAAGCTTTAAACAGTCTTGGTCCTGATGAAACTGCTGCTGTCATTGTCAGCAGGCCGTATAACAGCTGCGACAGCAGCATAAGTATGGATATTCCAGGCAAACTCAGGGGAATAGGCATGCAGGCCATACCTCTTGACTATCTTCCTCTTGACAATATTGACCTTTTTGAAAGATGGCCGAATATGTATTGGGAATTTGGCGATCGAATTATGAGTGCTGCTGAAATAATAAAAAAAGACAAGAGGCTTTATCCAGTTTATATAACCAATTTCGGTTGTGGTCCTGATTCTTTTATAATGCAGTATTTTGAGAGAGAAATGGACAGGCCATTTTTAAAGATTGAAGTTGATGAGCATACTGCAGGTGCAGGCGTCATTACAAGATGCGAAGCATTTTCAGATTCTCTAAAAAACATCAGGAACTTAAAAGAATTTCATAAATTCAAATCCACAGGCAGTATTGATAAAAAAGATCCGCCCTTCAAGCGCTCAGATAACAGAACAATTTATATACCCTTTATGGGAGATGGTACTTATGCTGTAGAATCTGCTTTTAAATTTGCCGGAGTAAATGCACAGGTTATGCAGTCTGATCAGGAGACTCTGGAGATCGGGAGAAGACATACTCTTGGCAAAGAATGCTATCCGTTCATAATTACCACCGGAGACATTTTAAAAACATTAAAATATAACGATCCTAAAAAAACTGCGTTTCTAATGCCTATTACTCACGGACCCTGCAGGTTTGGTCAATACAGCAAGATGCAGAAGATTATAATCAAAGAGCAGGGTTATGATAATGTTCCCATAATAGCCCCCGGGGCGCCCGAAAGCGGTCAGTTTTACAGGGAATATGACATGCAGGGTATAAAAGGAACAAGGCTTCTGTCGCGGGCAATGGCCGGAATTTTCGCGGTTGATTATTTAAACAGATTTTTGAGGCATGTCAGGCCTTTTGAGGTAAATGCCGGTGAAACAGACAGCCTATATCAGTCGCATCTAAATAAAATCTGCCAGATTGTTGAAAATAAAGAAAACAAGAAAGTGCTGGATTTGCTGACTGGCGTTCTCGAATCTGCAAAAAAAGACTTTGCAGGCATTAAAAGAAAAGATGAAATAAGGCCTGTTATAGGAATAGTGGGAGAAATTTATGTAAGGAATCACCCTTTCAGCAATAATGAGGTTATAAGAAAAATTGAAGAGCTTGGCGGTGTGGTTGAAATACCTGATTTTGGTGAATGGACTAATCATACCAATGCGACCGGAAAACTTGATATTTTAATAAAGCAAAAAGACCTTGCCTATAAAATGAAAAACAGCTTCGGTTTTAATAATGGCCGAGGCAGCAGCAATAATAACGGCAATGGCAATGGACATGAAAACCCTGACTATTTTAATGAAAGCAATAGTTTTTCATCATTAAAAAAGTATATCCCTAATTATGCAAGAGGACTTGGTTTCTTTGCGGCAAACAAAGTTTTTAAGAATGTAATTGTAAATTATCACAAGACACTGGAAAAACCACTGAAGGATTCAATGCTGGATCTGGACGAGGCTGATATTTATGAAATCTGGGATAATGCCGAGCCATATATAATCAAATGGTTTGGAGAAGCTGCCCTAAGCGTCGGCAAATCGATTGCCTGGATTAATAAAGGAATAGATGGAATCGTAAACGTACTTCCTTTTACCTGTATGCCGGGTACCATGGTAACGGCCATTTCTCAAAAGCTCAGGGAGCAGTACGGTGTGCCCTGGCTTAATCTTGCATTTGACGGTCTGGAGCAGGGAACCGGCGAAACCAGACTGGAAGCATTCATGTATCAGTCAAAAGAGTATAAACTCAAAAAGCTTCGCTAAAACAAATATGAAATTATGGAATCAAAAAACAGCAGCAGGGCTGTTCCGGAGATGCAAATAAATGATTGAAGAAAAAGACAGAGCAGCGGATTACCTTACACAAATTCCCAATTTTTTATCGGCATTTATTTTTTCAGTCTTTTTTAATATTGCCAGCCCGATTTTAATTGAAATAAGCAAATCTACTGGAATTTTAACATCCAACCTGGGCTTTATATTTACATTTTTTACGGTAGGAGCTGCATTAGGTCAGCTGACATCCGTTTTTTATAATAGAAAATTCAAAAAAATTCAGGTAATTATTGTCGGATATATAGTTCTTATCCCACTGACTGTAATCCTTGGTTTTAGCACCAGTCTTATTCTGTTCTGGATAATATATTTTTTATCAGGCTACATATTTGGAATAATATGGATGCAGTCAAACCAGTTTATACTGGCAAGCAGAGTAAGAAATAAAGAAAGAATAATTACAATATTTTTGACTTTTTACCCTTTAGGAGCTTTTATTGCACCATTTATTTCTTCCTCCGTAATAGGTGCAGATTTTAGCTGGAGATCTGTCTACTATATAATAATATTTATGATCTCGATAAATATTATCCTTTATATCATTCTTTTAGGCAGGAAAAATGAAAATACTGAAATTCAAAATGAAGCAAAAATTCCACTGAAGGAAATTTTTACTGACAGACAAAAAAATTTGATTTTTATCCTGATATTAATGGCAATATTCTTTTATTGCAGCTCCGAGACGATAGTTGCAACATGGACACCTACATTTTTAGGAGAAGCAAGAAATATGCTTCTGCTTCCTGCAAGCTTTGCGTTGAACTTATTCTGGCTGTTTGTCGTAATAGGAAGACTGGTTGCAATTATTATTTCCGGAAGAATAAAATCCACAAAAATAATGCTTGTTCTTTCAATTTTGGCAATAGTTTCCATGACGGCTGTTTCACTTATTTATAATAAATACATGATATTTATTTTAATTTCAATGGCAGGCCTTGGATATTCAGCAATGTTTCCGCTGCTGATTTCAGCGGGGAGCACTATTTTTGAAAAAGGACGAGGTGTTCTTGCTACTTTTCTATTTTTTTCATCAAATCTTGGCATTGCTTCAGCTGCAGCGATAACAAAGTTTTCATCAAAAACAAGCATGCTGCTGTCAATATCATTCTCCTTTATTTTAATGGCTGTTGTAACTATAATAATACTGACCATTATTTTCCTGTCCGGCAGAAGCAAAACACCTTAGCTTAACTAAATATTAGTTATTTCCAACCAGAGAGTTAATAATTGGAATAGTTGGAACAGGATAAATTTTGGAATAATAAAGACATTTGCAGGATTAAACTGTCTTTATATTAAATAAATTAAATTAAAAAAAAAGATTTTTTTGACAACTTTCAGTTAGATAGCTAAAATGCATAACATAGCTGTTTTATTTTAGTTAATATATTTTTGCCGTTAGGCGAGAACATTGCCAGCAATGTTAACAAATGTTAATGAGAAGGATTAGAGAATTATGCCTGATGAAGTAATTCTTCGTCTAGAGAATATTTCTAAAAGCTTCCCGGGAGTCAAGGCTCTTCAGAATATATCTTTTGATCTGAGAAAAGGTGAAGTCCATTGTCTATGTGGAGAAAATGGTGCTGGCAAATCAACACTGATAAAAATATTATCAGGTGCATACCAGCCTGATGAAGGCGGAGAGATAATATTCGAAGGGAAAAAAGTTAATCTGAACCCTCGTCTGGCCATATCAATGGGGATACAGACAATATATCAGGAACACACGGTTTTTAAACATCTCAGTATTACTGAAAATATCTTTACCGGTCTGGAAATGGGCAGGAATGGTTTTTTGCAGAAGAAAGAAATGATGAAAAAAGCTGCGGATGTTTTAAAATATCTTAAGAGCGATTTGGACCCGAGTGCGCGTATGGGAGAGCTTAGCAGCGGACAGCAGAGAACTGTTGAGATAGCCAAAGGTTTGATTTTTCAGAGGAAGGTTATAATACTGGATGAACCCACAGCATCATTTTCTGTTTCAGAAATCGATAATCTTTTGGAAATTATAAAGACAATAAAGGCAAGCGGTATAGGAATTATTTATATATCCCATCACCTTGAAGAAGTATTTAGAATAGCAGACAGGGTAACGGTACTGCGTGATGGACAAAAGGTAAGCAACTATGATCTTGAGGATGTTACAACAGAAAAGCTTATCAAAGATATGGTAGGCCGTGATCCGTCAACATTCTATAAAAGGGAAGAAGTTGCTTTGGGAGATGTAATATTTGAAGCAAAAAATGTTACGGGTAAAGGTGCAAAAAATGTATCTTTAAAGCTTAGAAAAGGCGAGATACTTGGTTTTGCAGGTATGGCAGGCTCAGGCCGTTCAGAGCTGATGAATCTGCTGTTTGGTGCAGCCAGTATTGAATCCGGAGAAATCCTCATAAAGGGTAAAGTTGTAAAACAGGCCAGCCCTGGCAGCGCAATAAACAATAAAATGTGTTTTATTACTGAAGACAGACAAAACACCGGTCTTTTTCTAAAACAAACCATTGCACAGAATACCATTATTGCTAATCTGGTAAACACTAAGGAATTCTTTATGAGTACTTCCGCTGATTACAGGATTGGTGATAAATTTATTAAATTACTGGGCACAAAAGCAGATGATTCACATGTTCGAGTAATAAATCTCTCCGGAGGCAATCAGCAAAAAGTTGTTCTTGCAAAATGGCTCAATACCGACGGTGAAATTTTTATTTTTGATGAACCTACACGTGGTATTGATGTGGGCTCAAAGCAGGAAATATACCAGATAATGGTTGGACTGCTAAAACAAGGCAAGGCTATCATTATGGTTTCCTCTGATATGCCCGAAGTCATAGCAATGAGCGACAGGGTAATGATAATGAAAAATGGTGAAGTAGTAGCGGAACTGAGTAAAAACGAAGTTTCTGAAGAGCATATTCTGACACATTCTATAGGAGGTAGTAAAATATGACGTCGAGAGAAGAACAGAAAAAGGTTAACAAAGAGTCTGTTTTTAAACGCTTTGAGAATTCAACTGTACTGTCTATATTTATTGTATTTATTGTTGTAATAGTAATTATCCAGATAATAAAAACAGGCGGATCTCAATTTCCAACTTTTATCAGTCCTGTAAATTTGCTTAATATAATACAGCAGATAGCAGTGCCTGGCATGATTGCAGTCGGAATGACAATTGTAATGATTTCCGGAGGTATTGATCTTTCGGTTGGAATGCTTGCTTCTCTGGTTGCCATTGTAACTTCCCTTGGATTATCCAAGTGGCATCTTGGTGTGGTACCGTCTGTTTTACTTGGCATCGGAGTGGCTGTAGTGCTGGATACAATACTAGGTTTTATCATTTCCCGAACCAAAGTTGAACCATTCATAATAACTCTTGGTGGAATGATAACATTCCAGGGAATTGCCCTTCTGTTATGTAATTCCAGGGAAGTAATGATGAATGGAGAACTGAATTTTTTTAAAGCCAACTTAATTGAGGGGGCAAAGGATCCGGCAAGCGGTCTAAATTTAATAATTCCACCATATGTTATTATTTTCTTTGTGGTTGTAATACTTGGCTGGCTTTTGCTTACATTTACAAAGTACGGGCGAAGAATTTACGCTGTCGGCTCAAACGAAAATGCAGCATATCTTGCAGGAGTTAATGTCCGGAATATGAAGCTGTCTGCATACGCTATCAATGGACTTTTGGTAGGAATAGGGTCTGTCATGATGCTTGCACGTATAAATGTTGGAATTATAACACTGGGCCAAAACCTTGAAATTGATACAATAGCTATGGCTGTAATCGGTGGAACGGCGCTTAGCGGAGGCAAAGGAAACATCTGGGGAACTTTTTTTGGAGTGCTGCTTCTGGGTTCAATCGGAAATGCCATGAATATGCTTCGTATGCCACCGGAAGTGCAGTTTGTTGCCAAAGGTGTTATAATAATACTCGCAGTTACTTTGGGAACTGTTTACTCAAATCTCTCATCATCCATAATGAGGCAAAACAAGATCTCACTTTCCAGAAGAGAGAAAATATAAAAAATAAAAATCTCTTTTTATCTTTATGTTTGTATTAGTTATTTTAAATTGGAATATAGCCAAATAAGTATCATATATTGTTTGGATATGTTATCATAAAAGATTATAAAAAGGAGGTGGGCAAGAAAACTTTTTATAATAACAAGTTAGAAATTTTATATTTGTAAAAAAAGAAAGGAAAAGAAGGATGAAAAAAGTATTAGTATTGTTAGTAATGACTGCTCTGCTTGTTACTATAGCTTTTACGGGCGTGTCTTGTACAGCAGCCGCAGCTACTACAGCAGCAGCAGCTGAAACTACAGCAGCAGCAGCTACTACAGCAGCAGCAGCTGAAACTACAGCAGCACCTGCTGAAACTACAGCAGCACCTGCCAAAGCAAAAGTTATCGGTTATTATATGGACGCAGCTGACGATTATTATAAAGCTGGTTTCATGGTATTTGAAGCACTTGGAAAAGAAAAAGGCTGGGAAATTATCAGTGTTGTTGGTCAGGGAACAGCTCCAGAACAATTGGCAGCAGTTCAGAACTTCATCACACAAAAAGTGGATGCTATAGTTGTTGTACAGAATTCACCTCAGACTACTTCTGAATGTTTGAAGCTTGCTTTAGCAGCTAATATTCCTTATTTCGGACTAACACAGACATCACCTAATGAACCAGGTCTTGTAGCTTTCTCAAGCTTTGACTGGGTTGCTGACGGTAAACTTGCTGGTGTTTCTGCTATAGCTCACGGCGCTAAAAAAGTAATTATTATAGAAGGTAAACTTGGTCAGGGCGCAGCTGGCGGCCAGACAAATGGTTTCCTTGCAGCTTATAAAGATGCTGGCAAGGATATCGGAAATCTTATGGAAACTGTTGGCGAAGTAGGCGGCGGCAAGGATCTTCAGGTTGTTTTCTGGGGTTCAGGCGGATGGTTTGCTGACCCAGCTAAAAAAGCTGTTCAGGATGCTATAACTGCACTTGGTCCTGATGGTTTTGACGGCGCATATGTAGAGAACGACGAAATGATGACTGGTGCTCTTCAGGCAATGGAAGAAGCCGGACTTGACACAAGCAAATATTGGTTAGGTTCAAGCAATGGTAAAGAAAAATCATGGGATTGGGTTGAAAAAGGCATAACAACTATGGACGTAAATCAGCCACCAACCCTTGAAGCTGACATTCTTTTCCAGCAGGTTAGTGCTTTCTTTGATGGCAAAGAGTTCAAAAAAGGTATTTTCTGTCCTTTAAAAGCTTTTGAAAAAGACAACATGGACAGAAATGCAATGGTTCCATGGATACTTGCTGATTATATGACTAAAAGAGCAGCAAATGCTTTCATTTGGGACATAACTGATCCTTCATTCATTGCAAATCCTGATTATAAATAATTGTAATGAAGTTTTTAAATTCACTAAATTCTCGAATTTAGAATGAATATAGGGAAGGCTGTGAAAGCGGCCTTCCCTTTTTACTTTAAAAAATTAAAATTTTTTAAAAAGTTGGGTTATTTACCAATAGTTAAATATTTGAAAAAGAGCCATAATAAAAGATCTAAATATATCGGACTCATTATTTATCAGTAACAGTAATATTTAATAAAATAAAGAGGAGGACAATCATGATTAGACTTGGAATGCACGCCGATAACTGGAGGACATTAAGTGGTGGCTATATGGCTGCTCTTGATTCCGCTCTCAAGTACAAACTTGATCATATGGAATTTGGAATGATCGATGGCCAGTATTTTATACAGGCTATGGGTTATGAGCCGAGTATTGCTCTAAGACAGAATCCTTTGGAAATCAGAAGACTTTGTGAAGCAAGAGGGTTAAAAATATCCCAGATAGACGGTTCTTATCCCATGATGGGATTTGATGGAGCAGTTTATGGTGTACAGTATGTACAGCAGTCTATACGTTTTGCCCGAGATCTGGGTTGCCCTAAAGTAGACACCACTGACAGCGGCAGGGTTTATGACATGTCCAAGGAAGACGTATTTAAACAGACCGTTCTTAATTACACTGAATGTTTAAAATGGGCTGAAGATTTCAAAATTATAATAAATGTTGAGCCGCATGGTCCATATACAGGCGATATTGACTTTATGCAGAAGCTTTTTTCACATTTTGAATCTGAGTATTTAAGATTTAATATGGATACAGGCAATACATTTATTCAGGGCAATGACCCTCTTGAATTCCTAAAGGCAATGAGAAAATATGTGACACATGCGCACATCAAAGACGTTAGCCCGGCTCTTGCGGCCGCACTTAGAGGAGAATCCACCGGTATCGGTGCAAGTGAAGTAGCAATAGGTGAAGGCGTAAATGCTGAAAACATCAAGAACTGTATTTTATTCCTTAAAGAAACCAAATGGGATGGCGATATTTCAATCGAATGCTCAGGCGAAGATGAAAAAATAGCTTCAAGTGTAAAATTTCTTAGGGGTATAATTTAAGAAGTTTTAAAAATCAAAAAAATGGTCTGGCTTTTTTAAATTGCCAGACCATTTTTTTTAACATCTTTTGCTGCAAAGAAACTTTGTGCCTGTTTAAGCCTTAAAATCTTTTTTTACCATATATTCATCACCGATATTAAGATTGTCCAGTTTGAATATTTTTTCAAATGTAAAAACGACAGTTCCGATAATACCGGCGTTATCACTAAGTTTTGTAAACTGAATATTGTAGTTATCCATTACTTTGGGAAAGGTGCTCTTTGAAACAGCTTCTTTTAATAAATTAAGGTATTTATTGCCAAAGCTTACGTATTTCCCGTGAATAACCACTAATTCAGGATTAAACATTTTCATTATATTTGAAATACCTATTCCAAGCAATTTTGCGTTTTCTGTGACATTTCTTAAAACAAGAGGATCGTTTTCCTTAAACGCATTAACAACATTATCAAAAGTAAGAGGTTCGCTTAATTTTAATATTGATCCTTCACCAGACTGAATATCTTTTTGAATATTTTCCAGCAAAGTTCTTGAAGAGCATAAAGTTTCAAGACATCCATAATTTCCACAATGGCATAATTTTTCACTTCGCAAATCTGTTATTATATGCCCAACTTCTCCTGCCATCCCTTTATTTCCAATAAACTGTTTGTTGTCAATGAATATGCCTGTTCCAATTCCAATTCCCGTTAAGACAACCACAAAATTTCTGATTTTTTTTGCAATACCAAATTTTTTTTCGGCGATTGAAAGTATCCTGCACTCATTGTCAATATAAACCGGAATACCAATGCGGTCTTCAATTATTTGTTTAAGATTTATATTATTCCAGTCAGTCAAATTAGGAAAAAATATTACTGTTCCCTTGTCACTGTCAATCAGACCTGGCCCTTTTATCCCAATACCTAAAATACTGACTTTATTTATTTTTGACTCTTCAATTATTTTATTTATATTTTTTATTAATTTCTCAATTAATAATTCTGGTCCGAGCCATTCTTCCGTCGGAGTACTTATGGCTGCTATAATTTCTGACCTTAAATCAGTAATTGCAAACTTTAATGTTGTAACCCCAATACTTACCGCGAGAATATAGCCTGCTTTGCTGCTAAACTTTAAAAGCGTTGCCTTCTTGCCGCCAGTTGCAGCAGAAACACCTTTCCCCGCTTCCTCGATTAAGCCGTCATCAATTAAATCTTTTATATATGCCGAAGTGGTTGGCCTGCTTATTTTGAGTAACTTGGAAATATCTATTCTTGAGATATTTTCCTTTTCAATAATAATTTTTAATATATTTTTTTTGTTAATTTCCTTTAAGGAAATAAGACTTTTTTTTACCATTTGATTTTTAGTTTGAATCAGTGACAAATTATTTTAAAATAAACACTACCAGACTGCCGCCAGAACTCAGTTTTCAATGAATCATTTTTTGTAAAAGATCATCTGTCTTTCTCGAACTGCTTAAGACTCTACAATTGGAGATAGCCCTAATACTAATTTGACTGTCAATCGGCCAGCTGAATTGATTCTGCCTTAACAGCTGTTATTTTTTTATTTAAACTTAAAATAACTTAACAAAATAATGTCCACATGTAATCATATTATTAGCATAATAATCTATATTTAATCATAATATTACCCTAATAATAGTTAACTATTTTAACTAACTATTTGAAAATTGTCAATTTTGGTATTATAATTATTCGATTATAAATAGTAAATAGAGAAAGCATAATTAGTAAAAATTGTTGCAATGTTTGAGCAAATAATTTATTAAAAATTTAAATTATTTTTTAGGGGACTAATTAGTTTATGGTGAAAATTTAGCTAAAATGGTCTAATTTGGAAAATTTTAAGCTTATTTAAAACAAATAATTCACAGAAAACCTGGTTATTTGCCAGGAACTAATTAATCGAATAGAGATTTTGTGTTAAAATATTTCAATTATTATAAACAAAATGAAAGGGAAACGAAATGAATATTGGTCTGTTTTTGTTGATAAAACCTTTTGCAAGTGTCGAAGGACAGCTTATGGCTGCCAAAGAGATGGGATTTACCAGTGCAGATATTACTGATACCAATGCCGGTGGAAGCATGCTTGGTACAGCAGGTTTTAGCCCCACTGTAAGCCTTGATGATAATCCGTTTGATGTAAAAAGACTGTTTGACAAATATGGAATGAAAATATCAACAGTGTGTGCACACGCCAGTCTTCTTGATCCATCAAAACCAAGCAGATATGGTACTGCGGAGATAATGAAAGCCATAAAAATGGCTGCTGCAATTGGCGTAAAGGATATTATCACAACTGAAAACGAACCCAGCACTGAATGGGGACGCAAACTTACTTTTGACCAGAGAACTTTTATTATTGCAGAGAAACTTTATGAACCTGTAAAAATGGCGGGCGATTATGGGGTAAGACTTCTTCTTGAAAATCATGGCCCTATAACAGACACAGCTGAGGGACTTCAAAAAGTATTTGACCTTCTTGATAATGCTCCAGCTCTTGGCCTTAATCTTGATACAGGCAACAGCTGGCTGGGTGGATCTAACCCTGTTGAACTGGCAAAATTATTTAAAAACAAAATACATCATATCCACTGGAAAGACCTTGGAGAAGACTGGCTGCCAAAGAGAGGCAAACAGTTCGGTGCAGGGTTTTCAACTATTGCAATGGGTGACGGCATTATAGATATTAAGGGTGTTTGCGATGTTTTAAAGGACGCAGATATAGAAAATTCAACACTGGAAATTGTGGGCGAACCGGCAATATTTCAGAAGAGTGTTAATTTTCTAAAATCTTGCGGGATCAAATAGTTTCTGTTAAGCAGCTCAGTTTTTAGTGAATTATTTGTTTAAATTAAACTTTAAATTTTCCCGGTCAGACAATTTTAGCTAATTGTTAATAGGAAGCCAAATAGTTGTATATGGTAAATAATTTACAAAAATTTAAGTTTCTTAAAAGGAGTTAATTTAAAATCTTATACCTTAAAAAAGATAGGTTATATTTATGAGATTTTAAATATTTTCAGATTATTTTAATTATAATTAAAAAATTTATCCTGGCAGGCCGGCAATGCTTTAGGTATCGTCGACCTGCTTTAAACGAAAGAAAAGGTTAAGCTGTATTTATGGCGCCAGCAATATAAAGGCTTTTATGACATGCAAATCAGCATCAGGGCTGGCTTTTGCAGGGCAGTCTCAAGATGACTAAATTTGTAAATTTTTATAATTAAAAACTAAAATAACAAGTGAGGTAATTTATGGCAGAAGAAAAAAAAGTCGGTTTTGTTGCTATGGCTTCAGGTAAAACAGTCGGCGAAATCCCTGAAGTAGGGATTGGAATGATAGGCCATGCTTTTATGGGCAAAGCTCATTCTAACGGATGGAAACAGATGCCATACATTTTCTGGCCACCCGCTGCAATCCCAAGACTTGTTAAAATTTGCGGTATCCCGGAATCTGAAGTAGCTGAGGCTGCAAGAAGATATGGTTATGAGGAATATACCGTAAACTGGAAAGAAATAATCAAAGATGACAGAATTCAGATAGTTGACAACGGAACACCCAATAATATGCATGCTGAACCATCAATTGCAGCTGCAGAGGCAGGAAAACATATTATCTGCGAAAAGCCGCTCGGAAGAAATGCCGCAGAGGCCAAAGAAATGAGAGATGCCGTAAAGAAATACGGAGTTAAAAATATATGTGATTTTAATTATCGAATGGCTCCGGCTATTGCCCTGGCCAAGAATTTGATAATGGATGGAAAATTAGGAAAAATATATCATTTCAGGGCAAGATATCTGCAGGAATGGATAATGGATCCTGCTTTTCCAATGGTTTGGAGACTGAAAAAATCACTTTCCGGAAGCGGTGCTCTTGGTGATCTTGGGGCGCACATAATTGATCTTGGAAGGTTTTTATGCGGAGAAGTAAAATCAGTAA
>Ga0247841_10010781_pt1 | contig 12352 bp, 8 predicted proteins | sample LaCruzMarch2015__2_FD_192410 | JGI IMG/M metagenome (GOLD analysis project Ga0247841, IMG submission 192410) | Freshwater microbial communities from meromictic Lake La Cruz, Castile-La Mancha, Spain - LaCruzMarch2015_18m | ecosystem: Environmental > Aquatic > Freshwater > Lake | place: Spain... | reverse complement strand
GCTCATCCGGTTCGAAGGGTTTGGTCAGGTAATTGGTTGCTCCTCGTCGCATGGCTTCGACCGCGACTCGAATGGAACCGTGAGCCGTCATTATTATGTAACGTGGCTGAGGATAGCTCTGACGCAGTTCCGCCATCAGTTCGGTCCCCTCCGTGTCCGGGAGTTTCAAATCCACCAGAACAACATCGGGAAACACGGTCGAAATAGCCCGACGGGCCCCGACACCGTCATGGACCCCGACCACGCGATATCCTTGACCCCTGAGCAACAGTTCCAGATTCTTCACAAGCCGGACTTCGTCATCTATTATGAGCACCGTCGCGCGCATCTAGACTCCTTTGACCGAGCCAATTCGTGAGCTAACGAGGACGGACAGGTTGCCGCCGCGGAAAACCGGACACTCCAGGCACTGCTGTGGCCACCGGCCCGTTTCAGCTCTGACACCTCGGCCCTTGATTTCCCAGCAAAGGTGGCCCGATCCGGAGATTCGAACTTCGCACGACAAACAAGCCGACTGTTTTGCACTCGTCGCGGACCATTGCCGGCCTCCGATTTCCCAACACCGGGCTCGATCTCCCAGCGGCATGAGGACTTCGAACTTGGTTGGATATCCGGAGCGTGAGTCTACTCTTATAGTACCGCCGTGCCGCTCCGCAATGTCCTGTGAAACGGTCAGACCAAGCCCCGTACCTGATTCCTTGATGGTGAAAAAGGGTCTGAAGAGTGCCGATACGGACACATTTTCCGGAATCCCCGCTCCCGAGTCCTCAACAAATATACCAAGTACAGGTCCCGCAAAACCCGGTACGACCACCATTGTTTCTTCGTCGGGGAGCACTCGCCACCCGAGACGAATCAGATCGCCCCTACTGCAGGCGTCCAGAGCGTTTTGCACTAGATTGGTCAGCACCCTGCGCATGGCCAGGCTGTCCGCGATCAATTGAGCGCCGGCCGGTCCGCCCACCATCTCTATCTCCACACCTTCAGCCTTTGCCGTCGAACGGTGAATTTCGCAACACTCTCGAACCAATGGCTCAATCTGAATAAGAGAAACCGTCAAAACGGAGGGACGGGCCGCGTCGAGCAAATGCCGGATAGTTGAGCTGAGGGAACGCATCTCCTCCATCAACAATCTGATCACATGCCGATCTTTTTCACATAAAGTATTACCTTTTTCCAGAGACGCGAGGCCGATGAGGATGGTTGTCAGAGGGTTCTTGATTTCGTGGCTTAGGCGGGCGGCCGCCTCACCTGCCACTGCGAGCTGCTCAGCCCTTCGTATCCGTTCCTCATTCTCTACGAGGAGGGTCACGTCTTTGAAGAGGACGATGGCGAATTGCTCTCCACGAGGGGTTACCCTGACAAATTCAATTGTCTTTCGCTTTCCTCCGGGCAGGTCTATTGTTGCTTCTCTGATTCCCGTCTCCGCCCCATTCCGCCTCAGAAAGTCGGCTCTGGGTAGGATGTGAAAGAGATCCAGGCCCACTGCATAGTTGTCCAGACCAAAGAAAGAACGGGCATAGTCATTCGCTAGAATCAAATGTCCCGTCGAATCGACTGCCAGGAGGCCGCTGCCCATGTTTTTCAGGATGACGCGGAAAAGCGCCTCGGAACGACGCAACAGTTGCTGTACTCTATTCTGCTCGCTCACATCCCGGATGATCCCCTGGTACCCGACAACCGAGCCATCTTTGTCCAATCGCAGCGTTGAGGTCAGCAGACAGTCGATCTCGGTACCGTCTTTTCTTCGGTATCGGATCTCATAGTCTTTCACAAAGCCATTTTTCTCTATCTCCTCTTGGAACCTGGGACGGGTAGTAGGATCAACATACAATTTGTGAATATCCTTGCCGATCGTCTCCTCTTTCGAATAGCCGAAGAGTTCCAAAAAGGAAGGGTTGGCATAAGTTATTTCCCCGCCTTTTAGAGTAGAGAAAACCCCGTCTCTCGATTCTTCGAAGAGGGTGCGGTATTTTCGTTCGCTCCTGAGCAATGCCTCTCCGGCGCACTTGCGATGTTCCTCCACTGCTATGGCGGAGGCAATGGCCCGAATAAGGGTCCTGTCATTCTCGCTTGGAACAAAATCCTTTTCATAAAGAACACACAGTACGCCTTTATACATGTCTCCGAGTTTGACCGCCTGCCCTACGTACGTGTGCAACTGATATTTTCTAACATTGGGGTCCGTATCGGCATATGGGGTATTAAGAAGATCGCGGACGACTATCGTTTCATCCTGACCCTTTTGGATCACATCAAAACAGATATGGCCCTCCGGCTGGTCCGACGGACTGTAGTCGGGAGGAATATTCCATTGGCCTACGGAGCACAACATGCCGTTGTCGAGTCGATTGTACAGCGCGCAGGAGCCATCGAGGAGCCGGCCGCACATGGCCGTGAGATGTTTGATATTCTGAAGCGGATCAACACCCAAGGTTACCAGGCCGTTTATCACGCCGGTAAGTCGCGCTCTCGTTTGCGTATACTCAGCCTTGGTCCATTCCAATAGGGAGTTTCGTTGACGGAGGTCTTTGAGTTCATTGATGAGCTGTTTTTTAGACTTCTCTTGGTGTTCCATGATAGCCCCATTTGTGATACGAGAACAAATACCCACCGTCAACTGTCCTTGCTTCGGTTTGTTGATCCTAATTATCATTATACTGAAAGATAGATTAGTTTCAACTCCCTGTCGTATGGGGGTCAAGTCTGCTCTTGGCTCACCCGTTTCAAGATGAGCCAAGAGCAGACTTGACCCCTCATCTCGATTACAGGCTCAGACGGGCTACCGTGGATTCTATTAGGCGGATAAGAGGGGAGGGATATACGCCTAGCGCTATTAAGAGAACGGTGAGTACGGTCAGCGCGAAATTCGCGGCCATCGGCGCACCGGCGGACGGTACCAGACCTTCCTCTGTGCTCGCCTTGGGCGTGTACATGGCCACTATGATGCGAAGATAGTAAAAGAGACCCATCACGCTGGTAATGATCAGGACCATGACCATCAACCATAGGGTTGACGCCACCCCCACGGCTATCAGATAGAACTTCCCGATAAAGCCCGCTGTCAACGGTATCCCCGCCAGCGACAGAAGCATTGCCGTGAACACCCCGGCCAGCCAGGGCTTCTCCCAGGCCAGTCCGACGTAGTCCTCGATGGAGTCGGCATCCCGTTCCGCCTGTGACATGACCGTGATTACACCGAACGCGCCGAGAGTGGTAACGAAATATGCGACGAGATAAAATCCCACCGCGGTCTCGCCGTTCGTGCCTCCGGCCACGAAAGCCACGAGCAGGTATCCCATGTGTGCAATGGATGAGTATGCAAGGATGCGCTTCACATTATTCTGCCAGAGGGCCAGGATGTTCCCCGCCAGCATGGACGCCACCGCAACCACGGTGAAGAAAACAGCCGCAGGACCCGAGGAATTCATCTCCACCCCGGCAAAATAACGCAGCAACAGAGCGAAGACCGCTCCTTTGGACATGGTGGCCAGCAACGCAGTGATCGGCGCGGGCGCTCCTTCGTACACGTCGGGAGTCCACAGGTGAAAGGGAACCAATGAAAGTTTGAAAGCGACCCCTGCGATCAGCAGGGCCGTCCCGCACAGCAGCACAGGACCGCTGCCCTCAGCCACTACAGAGGCAATGCCCGCGAAAGCCATTGTTCCGGATTCAGCATAAATCAAGGCCATCCCGAAGAGTAGAAACCCGTCGGAGATGGAGGCAAGAATCAGATACTTGACACCGGCCTCCAGGCAAAGGCTGCTCCGCCGAGGGTAAGCGATCAAGCCATACAGCGATACGCTAAGGACCTCCAGTCCCAGAAAGAAGGAAGCGAAATGGCTGCTCGCCACTATCACCGAGCATCCTAGGCCGGCCAGCAACAAGAGGAGGTAGTATTCCTCGTTATGTCCTTCGCGACGCTCCAGGTACTGATAGGAGAGCAGCACCACCGCAAGAGCGGCAGCAAGCACGAGTCCGATGAAAAAGACCGCATACCCATCCATCACCATAAGAGACGTTATCGCCACTTTGCCCTTTGACTGAACCAGAGGGAGGGTGACAAAGGACAAGACTAGGGCGCCGCCGGCCACCGCGGCAGTAATCGCGTGATTCCTGAACCATGCAATGAATGGCATGAGCAAGACTACGGCAGCAGTCAGTACAAGAAAAGGAATCAGGCCGAACAGTTCAGCGTGGCTCATCGATAGGTGACCTTTATCCGGGGGACTCGGGGTTGAAGAGGGCGTTTCAAGTATTGGAAATCTAGTGATATTTCGGCATGGGCTTCCCTCACCCTGTCCCTCTTCCAAAGGGAGAGGGGATCGTGGGAACGCTCAAGATCGTTCCCTCTTCCTCCGCGAAAGGGTTGGGGTGAGGGTGTTATAAGTGTCGGCAGTGCAATGGAGCCCCCTTCTTCGACGGGGACGCCATTTTGAGACAGCCGTTGAATTCCAAGTCCCTCGACGGACGACAAAGCGACTGCGCCTGATTCAACCGACCGGAAAACGGGCGCCGCGGCGTTTATAACCGGCTGAGGATACATTCCGAGGCACACTATAGCCACTGCAAGCACACCGGTGAGGGCAACTTCGCGCGTGGAAAGATCGGGTATCTTCCGGTCATCCGTGCGGGTCCCCAGGAAAGCCCATAGAACCATACAGAGTGAATAGATCGCCGCCGGGACAAGTCCGGCCGCGGCAGGTATCGCCATTCTAGGGTCTGCCTGATAAGTTCCCAACAGAACAAGGAACTCGCCTATGAAATTGCCCATCCCCGGAAGACCCAGCGACGCCAGGGCAAATAGGAGCGTCATTCCCCCCATGACCGGAGCTGCAGCCCACAGCCCACCCATACGGCTCAAATCCCTGGAATGGAGGCGTTCCTGGAGAATGCCGGCGAGTATGAACAGGGCGCCCGTGCTGATTCCGTGGCAGATCATCTGCATGACCGCGCCCTGCAGGGCCAATTCGTTCCCCGCGAACACGCCCAATAACACGAAAGCAAGGTGGCTGACGCTGGTATATGCCACGAGGCGCTTGAAGTCGGTCTGCGCGAAGGTCATGATCGCGCCGTACAGAATACCGATAACCCCGAGAGTCATTGCCACGGGAGCAAACTGGGTTGCGGCCTCGGGAAACAACGGCAAGACAAAACGAATCAGACCATATCCGCCGGTCTTCAGCAACAGTCCGGCGAGGATGACACTTCCCGCGGTTGGAGCCGCGGTGTGGGCATCAGGCAGCCATGTGTGAAGGGGCACAGCGGGAAGTTTGACCGCAAAAGCCGCAAAGAAGCCAAGCATAATGAGCATGGATGCCCACGAACCCATGGACGTCCCGAGCAGCTCGAAATAGTTGAAAGTATAGATTCCTGTTTCGCGTCCGTGGACAAAATAAAGAGCCAAGATGGCGGCCAGCATCAGAAGTCCGCCCGCCTGGGTGAAGAGGAAGAATTTCATGGCCGCGTAGTTGCGATTTTCATGGCCCCAGACCGCTATGAGGAAGTACATGGGGACCAACATAATTTCCCAGAAGATGATGAACAGGATCAGGTCAGTGGCAAGGAATACCCCGATTATGCCGCACAGGACCGCCATCAAATTGAAGTGAAAAAAGCCGACCCGCTCGGTGATCTCCGTCCAGGAACAAACAACCGAGGCCAAGCCGAGTACAACGGTCAATGTGACCATGAGAAGGCTGAGACCGTCCAGGCCCAGATCGAAACCGATGCCTAGCTGCGGTATCCAATCCCGGTGAATGGTAAGCACCCACGCATTGTTCCGACTCAGCAAGGATTGATCCGGGTAGTTCAGCCAAAGAGACAGGACAATAGCCAGGTCCACGGATAGACCGGCCAGACAAATCCATCGGGCCCGGAGAGGATTCCTACCCCCCGCACTCCATGCCGCTGCGCCGGCAACCAGAGGAATAACAATCAGCCATACCAGCATCATCGCAACACCACGATCCAGAGCGCAACGATGGCCCCGAGCGCAATTCCCGCGGCGTACTGTCGCACTCTCCCCGTCTGGGTGATACGCAAAGCGTCGTTGGCCAGACCGGCTGTAAGGGACACGGCATCGGTGAACAAGTCGATAAAGTCGTTACGGTTGACCCGTGCAATCCACAGGAACGGCCGGACAAAACACTGGTGATAGAGCCAGTCGAAACCCCATCCCGCGCGCCAGAACCTGTGCAAAACCGATCCCGCCGGCGTCTCGGCCAGGGTCTCGGCGTAATCCGGACGTTTCAGGTAGATCAAAATCGCGACGCCAATACCGACGAGACACGCGGCAGCAGCCACCACCTGAAGGATAACCTCGGTCGCGTGAGATACCGCCCCGGTCACCACCTTAGGCAGGGCAGTGTCGAGCACCCGGGAGAACAAGCGCACGTCACCGAACGTATCCGGGAGCTGGACAAATCCTACGATCACAGAGAGCACAGCCAGTATAATCAAAGGCACGCGGATTGCCGTTCCGTTCCTGTGTGTGACTAGCGTCCCGGCCTTACCGAAAAAAGTGAGAAAGACCATGCGGAAAGAATAAACCGCAGTTATCAGGGCCCCTGCCAATCCGCCCAGCCACAACCAGGCCGCGCCTCGCTCCGATGACCAGACGTACCATAATATCTCATCCTTGCTGTAAAACCCGGCGGTCACAAGGGGCAACGACGCCAGGGAACAGGCCCCTATGAGAAAGGTCCAGAAAGTCAACGGAAGCTCTCGTCTGAGTCCGCCCAACCGGAGCATGTTCTGTTCGTGTCCCGCGCTGAGAATGACAGACCCTGCAGCCAGGAACAGGAGGGACTTGAAGCACGCATGGGTAACGAAGTGAAACATGGCCGCAGACCAGGCCCCAACCCCGAGAGCGAGGAACATGTACCCGATCTGGCTGATTGTGGAGTACGCAAGAACTCTCTTGATGTCGAATTGAGTCAAGGCGCTCAAGCCGCCGAGCAGAAGAGTGCCCACTCCGATGACCGCTACGGCTGATTGTACAGCCGGGGCCAACGTAAACAGGACATTGGTCCGTGCGATCAGATAAACCCCCGCGGTCACCATCGTAGCAGCATGGATAAGAGCACTAACGGGCGTGGGGCCTGCCATCGCGTCCGGTAGCCATGCTTGCAGCGGCAACTGGGCGGATTTCCCCACTGCTCCTGCCAGCAACAGCGCTGCTGCCAGCAGGGCAAGAGTCGAGCCCGCAGCCCACTCCTGGGGCGCTCTTTGGAGTATCTCCTGAATTTGCACGGTCCCGAAGCTGTGAAACAGCAGGAACAGCCCGACGAGCATCGCCGTGTCGCCCACTCGGGTCATCACAAACGCCTTGATTGCCGCCTTCGCATTGGTCGGCTCACGGTACCAGAAACCGATGAGAAGATAGCTACACAGTCCGACTCCTTCCCAACCAAGGTAGAGTAGGACCAAGTTGTCAGCCAGCACCAGCGTGAGCATCGCTGCCACGAACAGGTTCATGTAAGCGAAGAAACGGCAATACCCGTCGTCGTCGGCCATGTACTCCACCGAATAAAGGTGGATCAAAAAGCCTACGACGGTCACCACCAACACCATAATCAAGGAGAGTGCGTCCAGGTACAGGGACACGCTTGGTGACAGTCCCGCGACGCTGAACCAGATCCGGAGTTGTTGGGAATATGCATGGTTCGTAGGGGCAGACAGCGCGAAGGCCACAGCGACCATGAGGGCTAGAATTGCGGCAATTCCCACAGTTCCGACTCCGACCGCTGCAACACCTTTGCGAGGAAGACACCACCCCGCGAGGACCAGGAGCAGAAAGCCTCCGAGCGGAAAAGCAGGAATGAGCCACAAGAGATCGAGCATGTTAGCCTCGCATCCGGTCGGCCGCATCTACATCCAAGGTCTTGAAACCGCGGTAAAACTGTAGGACCAGGGCCAGCGCTACGGACACCTTGGCCGCAGCCATAGTAAGTATGAAGATGAACATCACCTGACCGTCCGGTTGACCCTGCGCGTACCCTGCTACGATGAAAGCCAGTCCCGCGGCGTTCAGCATGATTTCTACTGACAGTAGCATAAAGATGATATTGCGCCGGACCAACACCCCTGCAAGCCCCAGACTGAACAATATTGCGGCCAGTATCAACCCGTGTTCCATTGGAAGAGATGCCATTATGACTTGTCTCCCGTTCCGGAGTCTGACTGTCCCGCTCGGCGCCCCAGATGGTACGCTGCTACCAGACCGGCCAGCAGCAACAAAGATGCGAGTTCAACTCCCAGCAAATAAGGACCGAAGAGTGCGATGCCAACCTGCTTGGGTGTGATTTCCGCAGGAGTCACGGGCGTGACTCCCGTCCCCGCTAGGATGTATACAAGCTCCAGCGCCAGCACGAGGGCCAGCAACGACGGCCCCATCCACGTGCCGGGCTTCAGCCACAACGCTTCCTGAGTCCGAGCCCGTTCACCGAGATTCAGCATCATGATCACGAACACGAAGAGCACCATAATCGCGCCCGCGTAGATGATGACCTCCAGTGCTGCGGCAAAGGGCGCTCCCAAAACGAAAAAGATCAAAGCTACCGAGAGCAGCGAGACGATCATATAAAGAAGCGCATGAACTGCGTTGAGTCTGGTAATAACCATGACCGTAGATAGTATCGCCACAGCGGCGGATATGTAGAAAACGGAGTTCATGGCATCTTCCCGGCGGAGCATTCCGAGTTAAAGCATAAGCGAACGTACGTCCTCAGGCTCTTTCTCTTTGGCAGCCTGTCCTTTGTCCTTTCCGCGAATCGAAACGCCGGCGATCCGGTAGAAATTGTAATCCGGATATTTTCCAGGACCGCTGATGAGCAGGTCATCCTTCTCGTAAACCAGATTGAACCTGTGATACTCGCACATTTCAAAGTCGGTCGTGAGCTGGATGGCGTACGTGGGGCAGGCTTCTTCACAGAAACCGCAGAAGATACACCTTGAGAAGTTGATGCGGAAGAACTCGGGATAGCGCCTTCCATGTGCGTCCTCCGTTGCCTGAAGGGAGATGCAGTCTACAGGACAGGCCGCCGCGCACAGGTAGCAGGCCACACAGCGCTCCTCTCCGTCAGGGTCCCGAGAGAGAATGATTCGGCCTCTCCATCTCGGGGGAATGTAAGGTTGTTCTTCCGGATACAGGATGGTCTCGCGTTTCCGGAAGGTGTGAAGAAAAATCATCCAAATTCCCTTGAGTATACTCAGCATTTTGCCCTCTCAAGTTCCGGTCGCAAGCACGATCCCGCCAACCGCCATGAGGTTGAGCAACGACAGCGGGAGCATCACTTTCCATCCGAATGCAATAAGCTGGTCGTACTTCACCCGAGGCAGTGTGCCACGAATGAGAATGATGAGGCACAAAAACACGAAGGTCTTCAAGAAAAACCAAACCACCGGGGGCAATACGGGGCCGAGCCATCCTCCGAAAAAGAGTGCGGTGGTCAAAGCGGAAATGAGTATCACGCCGAGATACTCGCCAACAAAGAACAGGCCGAATTTCATCCCGGAGTATTCGGTATGGAAACCGGCCACCAGTTCATTTTCCGCCTCGGGAAGATCGAAAGGGATGCGGCGGGTTTCCGCGAGGGCTGCGATGAAGAAAATGACAAAACCGGGAAACTGGGGGATGACGAACCAGACTTCCTGTTGCGCTTCCACGATGTCTCTCAGGTTGAAGGACCCGGCCAACATCACAACACCCATGAGCGACAGGCCCATGAAGACTTCGTATCCGAGCATTTGAGCTGCGGCGCGAAGGCAACCGAACAGCGCATACTTGTTGTTGGAAGACCATCCGGCCAGCACCACGCTATATACACTTAGAGAGGACATCGCCAGAATGAAGAGCAGACCGATGTTGAGGTCGGCCACTTCCAGATCCGGGGCGAAGGGAATCACGGCGAAGGACATCAACACGGCCGCGACAATCACCGCCGGAGCGATCACGAACACGGGCTTGTCCGCAAACGGAGGGATCCAATCCTCTTTAGTAAATATCTTGATCATGTCGGCCAAGACCTGAAGCAACCCGAACGGACCTACGCGGTTGGGGCCGTAACGGTCCTGCCACAGGCCCAAGAGGCGTCGCTCAAGCCAGATCATCCCCGCGGCTAAGGTGAGCATCACCACCAAGACGCCAACAACCACGAGTATAGGCCTGACCAGTTCGTTCATTGCCTCGGACCATGCTCTCGATTCAACCTGACGGAGACGGTACCCCAGGCTGGAAGAGTGGAGCCCTCCAGACCGGGAAATCCTACCGGCAGGCCGGCGAGCCCTCTTGGCAACCCCGGCGTTATGCGGCTTTTCAAATGGAAGACCCCGCTTCCTATTGATACACGCACTTCGTCTCCGTCCGAAAGTGCGAGATTCTCCATGTCGTTTTCGTTGAGCCCAACATACGGTCCCGGAGATCTCTCTTGTATCCCGAGACTGAGCGCGCTGAGTTCTTCGGACCCAAAGACATGGTGTAACGGTACAAAGAGCCATTCGTCGTCCCGCGGCTCGAACTTCCGTGGGATTTGACTGAAGTAGTCTGCGCCTGGGGTTTCCGCGGGTTCAAACAGTCTGCGGCCGGGGTCCCCACCCCGCAACGGCCCGCCAACCTCGCTTTGAAACTTATTCACGGCCTGAACCGAGTTCCATCCCGGCGCCCAGAAACGAGGTATAAGGGACGAGGGCGGTTGTTTCTGAGAGCCCTCCATGGAAAAGGCCAAGGCCGACTGGTTGTCTGAGGGAGGCGCAGGCTCATGGACAGTGATGTTAGCGGAAAGGGCCGTCCGGCCGCTGTATCGTGGCGGCTGACGAGGAATTTTCTGGCCCACGACGCGGAAATCCGCGGGTGGGGCAATCTCTTGCACGGGTCCCAGCGCGGGTATCGCTGCTATCATTGCAGACGTAATTTCATCCAGTGTACGCGGCCGGGCGGACCGCTCCTCTCCCGATTCCTCAGCGATGTCTCCGAGCCATTGCCAGCTTGCACGGACTTCTTTCGCCGCGGGAAAGACCCGAAAAAACTTCTGGGCCCGTCCTTCGTTGTTGACCAGCGTCCCCTCGGTTTCCGCAAACGTGCCGACAGGAAGCACTATCGAGGCCCGAGAGGCAAACTCATGAAGCGAGTGGTCCAGCACAATGACGCTTCCGGCTTGTTGCAGCAGGCCTTCCACGAGACGCGCCTCGGCCCGGCGAAAAAGGTTGTTTTCAAGTATCACGACCGTGTCGGCCTTGCCCGATCCGATCTCCTCGAAAGCAATGCTGAGGCTGCGGCCTCCGAGCAGAACAGCACCTAGGGTGTTGCACTCGGCAGCGTTGAGTGACAATCCAGCCTCTTTCCCCATGCGGCACAGCGCCCACGCCACGTTTGCCGCGGCTTCCATCACGGTCCTTGTCCCGCAACCGGCCCCCGAAACCACCAGAGGACGGTCGGCTGCTTTCAGTTCCTCTGCGATTTGGGTCGCGGCCGCGAGCAGTTGATCAGGCAAGTCAGGTAATTTAATCGCGGCCGGGTCCAAACTCGCAGCGATAGCGAAACCGAGCCGCGCTATATCATCCGGGGCCAGTCGCAATGCAACTTTGGATACTTCATCCAGACGGGTGCCATGAGGCGTTGCGATGAACAGCGGTCCCTTATCGTTCTGGACAACCTGCTGGACCGCGCCCGCGTTCCAGCGGGGAATATGAAGGTCCGCTGCGGCAGCGAACGGCTTCACGTGCAAAGCCTGACGAAGCGCTAGAGCCAGCCTCGGAGCTGTGTCACCGACGTCCTCCCCGAGAACCAGGACCACGTCGGAACTCTCCACGTCACGTAGAGAGGGCGAACGGGCCGGGCCATTGCGCAGGATCTCCACCATGCAAGAGACCAGGTCCTGATCTCCGTCGGACATTCCCGAGAAGAATTGATCCCGACCCACAAGCGAGGCCAATGCGAAATTCGATTCCAGAGATGCCCGAGGAGACCCGATGCCAATGACGCGCGAGCTTTCAGAGAGAATTTGCTTGAGGTTAGCCAGCGCTTCATCTACGGTGACAGCTTCCAAGGAAGCCGCTTCATGGCCTTGGCCCCGTCCGATCAGGGGCTTCCGAATCCGAGTAGGGCCATTGACGAACTCATACCCGAACCGCCCGCGGTCGCAGAGAAAATAGCCGTTGACTTCACCGTTGTACCTGTTGTGTATCCTCCTCAAGGCACCGTAACGCTCACCCGGAATCGTATTGCAGCCCACTCCGCAATGGATACAGACCGACGGCGCCGTCTGCAAGTCCCACTTACGTGTATAATGTCTTCTGAGGGTTCGGTCGGTGAAGACCCCCGTGGGGCAGACTTCTACGAGATTTCCGGCGA
>Ga0247841_10010778_pt1 | contig 12352 bp, 10 predicted proteins | sample LaCruzMarch2015__2_FD_192410 | JGI IMG/M metagenome (GOLD analysis project Ga0247841, IMG submission 192410) | Freshwater microbial communities from meromictic Lake La Cruz, Castile-La Mancha, Spain - LaCruzMarch2015_18m | ecosystem: Environmental > Aquatic > Freshwater > Lake | place: Spain... | reverse complement strand
ATATTACAGCTAGCGATCAGAATGAAATGACAGCCGTGCAAGAGCAAATTACCGCACTTCTTCTTAAGCGTCATGGAATAGCAGACTCAAGTTCGGCAGATTTTAGGGTGATGAATCAAGCAGATATTTTAGAAACAGCCTCAAGTGTAACTAGCACGCTTACGCTTCTCCTGGCTTCAATTGCTGGAATATCTCTTTTGGTTGGTGGAATTGGAATAATGAATATGATGCTCACGACTGTTACAGAGCGTACACGTGAGATTGGCCTTCGCAAAGCGGTGGGAATCAAAAAGTTATACATCAATATGCAATTTTTGGCTGAAGCGGTGATGTTGACTTTTTTGGGTGGTTTTATCGGAATAGTGCTTGGTTGGATTGCGTCACTGTTGGTGTCACAATTTTCGACACTCACGACCAAGATTTCAATTTCATCAATCTTCTTAGCATTCGGTGTTTCAGCCGGAATCGGTATTGTTTTTGGATTTTATCCAGCTCGTCGTGCTGCCAATTTAAGTCCCATGGAAGCTTTACGCTACGAATAGTTTCACTATTAATCTCATACTCCGTTATTTCTACAGGATATGAGCCTTTGACATTTACAGGGAGTATTATACTGTGTAGATGCTCTCTATGATTAAAAAAACCGATACAATTCAACACGCGCCACTAGCTGATCGCATGCGTCCTCAGAAACTTGAGAACTTTTTTGGTCAGGAAAAATTAATTGGCCAAGAATCTTTTTTAAGAAAAGCTATAAAAGACGATAAAGTTCCGTCGCTTATTTTTTGGGGTCCTCCCGGAAGCGGGAAAACAACTCTTGCTGCAATTATTGCGAATGAAACTGATTCAGAATTCGTACAGCTCAGCGGTGTTGCCAGCGGAAAAAGAGATTTGCTTGCAGTAGTGGAAAACGCGAAAGAAAAAAAAGAAAAAGGAATTAAAACGATATTATTTATCGACGAAATCCATCGTTGGAACAAGGCTCAGCAAGACGCGCTTTTGCCATACGTAGAACGTGGGGTTTTGACGCTTGTTGGCGCGACGACTGAGAATCCCAGTTTTGAAATAATATCGGCGCTTATTTCGCGTTCCCGTGTTTTCGTATTGCATAAACTTGAACCGGAAGATATTGAAAAAATAATCGAACAAACATTGAAAGACAAGGAAAACGGTCTGGGAAATCAAAAAATAAAAATAAGCCAGGAAATTATCAAGCTTATTTCGAAACTTGCCAATGGCGACGCGCGCATGGCGCTTAATACACTCGAGGCGGCAGCCGAACAATCGGACAACATCACATCTGAGCTTATAAAAAAAGTTTTACAGAAATCTCATCTCTATTACGATAAGACAGGTGAAGAACATTACAACATAATTTCTGCGCTGCATAAATCAATGCGGGGCGGTGATGCCAATGCGTCGCTTTATTGGCTGGCAAGAATGCTGGAAGGCGGAGAAGAACCCAGATATGTTGCGAGGAGATTGCTTAGATTCGCATCCGAGGATGTGGGTTTGGCTGACAATTTTGCGCTTGTGCTAGCTAATAATGTGTTTGATGCGTGTCATAAACTCGGAATGCCCGAATGTAGTGTGCATCTGGCTCAATTGGTGGTTTATCTGTCCAACGCCAAAAAAAGCGTTAGCGCCTATCTTGCTTACGGAAAAGCGAAAAAAGATGTCGAAGAATTCGGCAATCTTCCTGTGCCGATGCATATTCGCAACGCGCCCACGAAACTTATGGAAAAATTGGGTTACGGCAAAGGCTATAAATACACTCCGCTCGAAGATAGCAGCGGGCAACAATATTTACCCGACGAACTTCAGAGCAGGAAGTACTTATGAAATCTTAACTTTATTGAAGTTTAAGTTAAGAGAAAATGCTGAGAATTGCATAGAAGAAGTTGATGGACCTGCCGGATGAAATTAGAAATGAAAGGTATATCCAATAAATTCAACTAATTTCAACTAATTTCAGCGAAAAAATAATTGGTAACAAAATCTTGTATATGCAAGATTTTGTTGTATAATGTAATGGATAAGAGATAAATATAAAATAGGAAATATTTTATGGCAAAGAAAAACAAAAGCGAGATAACAAAAACAATATTAAAGGGCATTTTGCTAGGCGGTGCTATTGTAATTGTAGCAACAGATCCAAGGTTTGGGTCCCGAATTCTTCCCAAATTAATAAAATACGCCGCATACAAGATAAAAAATAAAAAACAACAGAAAAATTTTTATAGCACTTTCAATCGTTTAAAAAATAAGGGGATGATCAATATCGAATATCGAGGAAAGCAAATATATATCAGTCTGACCGAAGAGGGCGAAAAACTGGCTGAAAAACATCAAATAAACGATCTAGAAATAAAAAAACCCAAAAAGTGGGACAAAAAATGGAGAATTCTTATTTTTGACATAGAAAACAAGCAAAATATAAAACGCGAAGCGTTAAGAGGAAAGATAAAAGAACTAGGTCTATATCAGCTCCAGAAAAGCGTGTGGATATATCCCTATGATTTTCAAAAAGAAATCGGATTGCTTAGAGATTTTTTTGGCCTGACTGATAAAGATATGAAATTCATTATTGCTTCAGAAATAGAAAATAACCAGGAGGCGGCAACATTTTTTGGATTAAATTGCAAAAAATAATTGTGGTAACAAAATATTGCATATGCAATATTTTGTTACCATTGTGAGGGATATGTATTTCGGAAAAGAAATGTTTGGGATGATAATTGAATCTGAAGAGATTGCAAAGTCGCAAAAAGCGATTTTCGAACTGGCTTGGCGGGGCGCTGAAGAATTTAATATATCACAAAAGTAACGTTAACCATCAAAATCCATATACAAGTCGCTTATTTAAGCGTATTATTATAAGAAATATATGTTTTCGAAAAATCCACTAATCAATTTATTGAAATATACCTGGAATTATTCTTTTGGCACCAAGAAATTGGTAGTGCTTTTTATTTCCTTTTCTTGCATTGGAAGCGCAATCTGGCTGCTTCAGCCCATCGTTGTCGGCAGAATATTCAATGAGATCCAGTTTGCCCAGCAAAAAACAAATCCGCTTTTTTTCATCGCCTACAACATGGGATTATTTGTTTTGCTAACTTTTCTTGGCTGGTTTTTTATTGGCATATCGAGGGTGGTCGAAAACAAGAATGCCTTTTTAGTGAGAAAAAATTATCGCCAAACAATGTTTGAACATGTCATGGAACTGCCAGCAAAATGGCACAAAGACCATCATTCGGGAGATACTATCGATAAGATAAACAAAGCCAGTGAGAACCTTTTCAATTTTTCAGGTGAAATTTTTTCCATTATCCAAAATGTCTCGGCCTTTATCGGTTCAATAGTAATTTTAGCGCTATACGATATAAACTCTGTCACAATCGCATTGTTTACTTCGGTTATTGCAATTTTTGTCATTCTGAAATTCGACAAGAAACTCATCAAATACTACAGAATCATATTTAAAGGAGAAAACTTTATCGCATCCGGAATATATGACTACATCAGCAACTACATCACGATTATTTCCCTCAGGCTCAAAAAACGCGCGGCAAAAGAAATAGAGCAAAGATCGATGAAGCCCTATGAGGTTTATGTAAAGAGCAATATTGTTAATGAAACTAAATGGTTTACTTCCAGCATGCTCATTGCGATAATGACTGCGGGAGTCGTATTTCTTAACGCCTATACCTCGTATAAATCCCACGGCGTCATAGTTATCGGGACTTTGTTTGTGCTGTATCAGTACCTCAATAATATAGGTAATGCATTCTATACTTTCGCATGGAAATATGGAGACACAGTAAGGCAAAATGCCGCAATTGTGGCCGCGGAAGTCATCGAGGAAGAATATAAAAAATTATATCTTGAAAAAAAATACACATTGCCTCAACACTGGAAAACAATTCAAATTAAAAATCTTAATTTTACATACAAAAACGAGGACAATGCCAAAACAGAAATGCACACGCTCAGTGATGTGTCTTTAAGCTTCGAAAGAAAAAATAAAATTGCGCTTATCGGAACAAGCGGTTCAGGTAAAAGCACAATCCTCACATTGCTTCGCGGTCTTCATGAGCCAGATAGTGTTAAAGTTTTTTGCGACGGAAAGAAAATGGAATATGGGCTTAAACACATTCATGACTATTCAACTTTAATCCCGCAGGAACCGGAAATATTCAACAACACCATTGAATATAATATTACAATGGGGGTTCATGTTGAGCGCAAACAGCTCGAAAAAGTTGTTGAAATGGCTAATTTAAAGGATTTACTTTCGCGTCTCAAGCAGGGTCTTAAAACAAATGTCTTGGAAAAGGGTGTTTCCTTGAGCGGGGGAGAAAAACAGCGGCTGGCACTAGCCCGCGGTCTCTTGGCTGCGCAAGACAGCCAGTTCTTGCTTCTGGACGAGCCAACAAGCAGTGTGGATGTGGAAAATGAATTTCAGATATATCAGAATATTTTCAGAAATTTTTCTGACAAAGTAATTATATCTGCGGTGCACGGACTCCATCTCCTGAGACATTTCGATTATATTTATATGTTTAAGGACAGTAGGATTATTGCCGAAGGAAATCTTTCGGCGTTGCTTGAAGATGAAAATTTTAGAATTTTGTGGAGAAATTATGAAGCAGAAAAAGAGAAGAAAATTTAAAAGATATTTTTGAAATTAAACGTTAATCAAAAATAAGATCTGACCTGTCGCTCGCGAGCGACGGGTCTTGCTTTTTTCGGGAATCGGGTGTATAATGAACGTATTACAATAGATAGGGCAAAAACGGGTGAACTCCCGTTTTTGCTTTGTTGTAAGACAATATGGCTCAAAAAACAAATAAAAATAAGAAAAAAAAGATATCCAAAACTAAGAAGCAAAACATTCTGCCTTTTACGTTTGGAAATATAGATCCCGATAGAGGGAGAGTATTGGTGCTTATTATTATGATTATTTTTGTGGCGACAGGAATGACTCTTACCAATGTCATAAATAGTTGGGGACCAAATCAAGTTCCCGGAAAGTTTGATGAACAAAGAAAAAATATTGCTCTTGAAAAAGAAATTACTCAATTGGTCCAAGGATATCCGATTGCGCGCATGACGCCGTACATTTCTCAAAAAGATCCAAAGGTCGCAGCATTTCTAATTGCGATTGCAAAAAAAGAAAGCAACTGGGGAAAATACAGACCGGTGCTTGACGGACAAAATTGTTATAACTATTGGGGGTTCCGCTTGAAATCGGAAAAGATGGGAAGCGGAGGGCACACCTGTTTTGATTCTCCGAAAGAAGCGGTTGATACCGTAGCCGCCAGGCTGGACGAGATGGTTAATGAGGAAAATATGGATTCGCCAAAAGATATGGTTGTATGGAAATGCGGATACGGATGCCAAAATGAAGCCAAGTCCGCAAGTGAGCAGAAATGGATCAGGGACGTGAATCTTTATTACACCAAATTATCAGACTACTTATAATTTATATATAGTAAGCACAACTTAATACGAAAACAGAAATAAAAACAAAAATTGAGTCCAAGATAAAAATCGGCTCAAGGTAAAAAGAGGACGCATTAGCCCTCTTTTTATTATTTACCTATTCTGATACCATGAAAATATGAAACAGAATTTTTGGCAAAAATTAGCGGAAAATAAAAAGCCCTTTTTTGCGTTGGCGCCCATGGCGGATGTAACCGACATCGCTACCAGGCAGATGCTGGTTAAGTATGGCAAGCCCGATGTTCTGTACACGGAGTTCGTTCCTTGCGATGGTTTAATGAGCGAGGGCAGGAAAACGCTTATTAAAAATCTGCGTTTTTTTGAAAATGAACATCCGATTGTGGCGCAGTTTTTCGGCGCAAAACCGGAGAATTTTTTTGAATGCGCGAAATTGGCGAAAGAACTTGGTTTCGATGGACTCGACATAAATATGGGCTGTCCCGATAAAAGCGTAGAAAATCAAGGCGCGGGAGCGGCGCTCATAAAAAATCCGAAATTGGCAAGAAAAATTATCCGCGCTGCCAAAGAAGGCGCAGGCGATATGCCGGTTTCTGTGAAAACTAGAATCGGATTCAATAAAAATGAAATTGAAACTTGGCTTCCGGAACTTTTAGCGGAAAAACCGGCAGTCATTACTATTCATGGACGCACCAAAAAAGAATTGTCGGATGTTGATGCGCACTGGGATGTTATTGCGCGGGCGGTAGAAATTGCAAAAGGCAGCGGAGTGCTGATTATGGGAAATGGAGATGTAAAAAATTTAGAGGATGGTATCCAAAAAGCGAAAGAATCAGGAGCCGATGGTGTTATGGTGGGGCGGGGAGTATTTGGCAATCCCTGGTTCTTTAATCCCGATATTAAAGATATTTCAATCGAAAAGAAACTTCACGCAATGATTGAACATGCCAGGTTGTTTAAAAGAGAAGTGATGGGAATTTACCCCCACACCAATAATAATTTTAAAAATAATTTTAGTAATAAAAATAAAAACATATCAGGAAAAAATACTTTTGCAAAAAAGCATATTGGTGTGGGGGCAGGAAATTTTTCTGTGATGAAAAAACACTACAAGGCCTATGCCAGCGGTTTTAACGGCGCGAAAGAACTCAGGATTAAGCTCATGGAAACAAACAATGCAAAAGAAGCGGAAAAGATTGTAAAAGAATTTTTAAAGAATAAAGAATAGTTATATCACTGGAAAATTATTTTTTGCTTGCCTTTCGTTCGCGCTTTACAAGCCTAGTTTATAACGCACTCACGCGGAAGCCGCAAAAAACAATTTTCCAACGAACATTGGTTAGCAAAAGTATTTTGGGGTATACTTTATGTGTAATACTTTATATTAAATATTATGAAAATCATCATCCATTGGTTTTTATCAGCAGTAGCAATCATAATTACAGCCTATTTGCTGCCGAAAGAAGCAATTTTTGTGCAAAGTTTTTTCGTGGCACTGGTTGTCGCGGTCGTGTTGGGACTTTTAAATACCGTAATCAAACCGATTTTAATAATTCTTGCATTGCCAATCGAAATTGTAACACTTGGCTTATTCACCTTTGTTATTAACGCAGGCCTAGTGATGCTCACGAGCCGTATTGTTGATGGTTTTTATGTAAAAAGTTTTTGGTGGGCGTTAGCTTTCAGCCTGGTGCTTTTCTTTGTTAACGCGGTCTTGCATCTTTTTGAACCAAGCAAAAAACATCATCATAATAATGAAAACTAAAGTGTAAATAAAACCCCCCCTTGCCTTAGCAGGGAGTTTTTTTAAAAAGCATTGTCATTCTGAGCGAAGTCGAAGAATCTGCATTGTAGCACTACTGATTGTACCACTTAACAGATCTTTCGGCTTCGCTACGCTTCGCTCAAGATGACATTTTATAAAAATGTCACTTTTCTTTTTCAATTTCATTCAGTAAATCCCTTACTTTTTGAAGGCTGTCCCAGTCGTGGATGGAAATAGGAATTATTTTTGCAGAAAGTTTTTTTAGAGCCTTCATTTTTTTCTTAAGTTCTTCCGGTGAGACTATGTCAGTCTTGCTGATAAAAATATATTCCGGTTTTTTAAGCAGAATTGGGTTATACGCGCCCAATTCTTTTCTGATTGCCTTATAATCAGCGATGGGGTCTTCGGATTCCGCTGAAAGAAAATGAAAAAGTGTCTTTGTGCGCTCGACATGTCTTAAAAATTTTATTCCTAAGCCTTTTCCTTCCGATGCTCCCTCAATAAGCCCGGGAATATCGGCAAGAATAAGGCCGTAATGCACGCCAAGGTTTGGCTCAAGAGTGGTGAATCGGTAATTGGCAACTTTGGCGCTGGCATTGGTTATTTCATTAAGCAAGCTTGATTTTCCCACGTTGGGAAGTCCGACAAAACCGATATCGGCGATTAGTTTCAGTTCCAGGCGCAGATTAAAATGCTCTCCCGGTTTTCCTTCTTCGAATTCTTTGGGTGTTGTATTTTTTGACGAACGGAAATGAAAGTTTCCTCTGCCGCCTTTTCCGCCTTTTGCAATTAAAATTTCTTGATTAACCTTAGTGATTTCCGAATCTTTATTAGTATCGAGATTATGAATAACGGTACCGACCGGAACTTTTACTAATAAATCTTTTCCATTCGGACCATCGCAAAACTGACCTTTTCCGTCACGGCCGTTTTGCGCATCGAGTTGTTTTTTAAAGCGAAATTGTCCGAGCGCGTTGAGGTCGGAAACGCCAATAAAAGTTATATTACCGCCATTTCCACCGCTTCCTCCGGCAGGTCCAAGACTCATGAGGTTTTTATTGAAGCTCGCGCAGCCATTCCCGCCATGTCCGGCAGTTATTTCGATTTGTACATCATCTATTAACATAAATATATCCCCCAATTAAGCTATAATTTTATGATTATAATATAAATTAGATAAAGAGTAAAGACGGGAGTGTATCTTTGAAAAATACAAAACATGCCCTGTGTCATTCCGAGCGAAGTCGAGGAATCTATAATACAGCACTACCTGCAATAATATTACGTAGATCCTACGACTCACTTCGTTCGCTCAGGATGACAGGAAGGTTTCTAATTTGCTTATAAAATTTTCCATGTTAAAATAAGAAAAGATGAATAAAAATATAAAAAAGATAGCTTTTATAATAGCTTGGATTTTTACAATTCCTGCTTTTGTTTTGTCGCAGGTTTCTTTTTGGCAAACGTTGGCGCCGATTACTTATGCTGCAAGCATTTCCGATATTGAAGATGAGACATCCGATGTTCAAAAAGATCTTAAAAAAGCGGAAGCTGCATATAACAAATCATTGCAAAATCTTAATCAGATTAATGGCGCTGTTTCTTCCACGCAAGCTGTTATAAATAGTACACAAGCAAAAATTCAGGCAACAGTCCAAACAATTTCCCGCAAAGAAGGGGAAATAAATAATTTGAATGACCAAATAAAATTGCAGGAAGAAATGCTGAGAAGCTTTCTCCGAGACATATATTACATTAAAAATCAGCCAATTTTAGGTGTTGTGCTTGGCGAAGAAAACTTTACCGACATGTTTTCCGACGCGGATCACCTCATGACATTAGAAGATAAGATTATTAATATTTCACATAATCTTTCTGACTCAAAAAGCCAAGTCGAACAAGACAAGATCCAGCTAACCGAACTGAAACAACAGCATGAGCAGGTTCTGGATGTGAAAGTTGATCAAAAACAAGATTTGCTGGCTGATAAAGCGGAAGTTGCGGCCGATGTGGCCGAGAAAGAAGCGACAATCGATGAACTCAAACAAAAACTTGCTGAATTACAAAGCGACTTGAATAAATTGACCGACAATTCCTATAATGCCGGCGATATACGCGAGGCAGTCGAATATGCCAGTGATAAAAATGGTGTTCCGAAAGGCGTGCTCTACGGTTTTCTTAAAATGGAAACCAATCTGGGTGCGAATACCGGCCAATGCACATATGAACAAGTTGAAAAAGTGGCAGTGGCAAGATATAAAAAATACGGTTCAAAATATAAAGCTTCAATTGCGCTTCTCTATAAAAGACAGAATCTTTTTTATGATTTAGTGGATGATTTGGGATACAGTAAAAAGAAGAAAGTGTCATGTTCTCCCAGCGGATATATAGGGCAAGGCGGGGCAATGGGAGTGTCGCAATTCATGTCTGATATATGGAATGGATATTCAGCGCGGGTAACGGCCAAAACTGGGCACGGAACGCCCGATCCCTGGAATCTTACCGATGGTGTGATGGCGATGGCAATTAAATTAAGAGGAGCGGGAGCAACTTCGGACAGCGCATCAGCGATAAAAAAAGCCTCTATCAATTATCTGGGAGCTTTTAATAAGAACTACTATGAAGGCATAGTTTACTGGTCGAAGAATTACAAACGTCTTTTTAGCGATTAAACAAGTTGGTCAGTATGAATAAATTTTACATTACAACCGCGATTGATTACGTGAACGCCAAACCGCACGTGGGACATGCCGTGGAAAAAATCCAAGCAGATGTTTTGGCGCGCTGGCACAGAGATGTTTTAAAGGAAGATACATATTTCTTGACCGGTAGTGATGATAACAGTCTTAAAAACGTACAAAGCGCGAAAAAAGCAGGGAAATCAGCCGAAGAATTCATTGCAGAAAACGCGAAAAGCTTCCAGTCGCTGAAGGAAATGCTTAATTTATCGTACGATCAGTTTATCCGCACTACCGAAAAAAGGCATTTTGACGGGGCGCAAAAATTTTGGTCTTCATTTAAAAAAGAAGACGTATACAAAAAAAATTACAGAGGGCTATATTGCGTGGGATGCGAAGAATTTAAAATGGAAAAAGATTTAATTGACGGAAAATGTCCAGATCATCTGACTGAATGTGAAGTTGTCGATGAGGAAAATTATTTTTTTAAACTTTCGAATTATCAAAAGCAGTTAGAGGAACTGATTGAAAAAGATACGATTAAAGTTGTTCCGGAATACAGAAAAAATGAAGTGCTGAGTTTTATTAAACAAGGACTGGAAGACTTTTCAATTTCGAGGAGCGCAAAAAGAGCTGAAAATTGGGGCGTGCCTGTGCCGGGCGATGAAGAACAGTTTATGTATGTCTGGGTTGACGCGCTTTCGAATTATATTACCGCCCTGGATTATTTAAACGAGGGAGAATTGTATAAAAAATATTGGCTGGAAAATGAAAATCGCGTCCATGTTATCGGCAAGGGAATTCTAAGATTTCATGCAATTTATTGGCCGGCTATGCTTTTGTCCGCCGATATTCCTTTGCCAACCCAGATATTGTCGCACGAATACCTGACAATTAACGGACAAAAAATTTCAAAAACATTGGGAAATATTATAAACCCGGAAGAAGTTGTAGAAAAGTTTGGCACGGATGGAGCGCGCTATGTCCTTCTGACTTCTTTACCAGCATCAAGGGACGGCGATATTACGTGGGATAGGATGACGGAAAAATATAATGCGGATTTAGCGAATGGATTGGGAAATTTAGTTTCTCGAGTTATAAAGATGGCTATGGGAGTCGAACTCCCAAAAGCAAAAGGGAGTTCGACTCCCACGGATTTAAAACTTATAGATAATTTTCAGGTAGATGAAGCATTGGAACATATTTGGACAATTATTCGCGAAGATAACAAATATATTGAAGATAACAAACCCTGGGAACTGGCAAAGACAGACGAGGTAAAATTTAAAAAAGTTATGGATAAACTTATTCAAGACCTGCATCTTATATCAGAATTGCTCGTACCTTTTATGCCCGAAACCGCTGAAAAAATAAAAACTGCTCTTGAAACCAAGCAAGTTGAGCCGCTTTTTCAGAGAATAAAATAATAAAAATTCAAGTCTTTGGAAATTGAAAATTATGCAATTTATAGATACCCATGCGCATGTCAATTTCAACGCTTTCAGTAAAGATGGCGAAGAAGTTTTAAAAAAAGCACTCGATGAAGGAGTGCGTGTTGTTAATGTCGGGTCGCAGTATTCAACCAGCGAAAGAGCAGTGGAATACGCGCATAAATTTAACACAGGCGTATATGCGGCAGTCGGAATCCATCCTATCCATCTTGATAAAAAAACAGTCCATCTTGATTCCGAGGAACTAGCTTCGGCGCTGGAAATAAAAGCGAACGGGGAGGATTATGACGCGGAAAAATATTTTGAACTTGCGAAAGACGAAAAAGTTGTAGCGATTGGAGAGGTTGGTCTGGATTATCATCATTTTGAAGAAGAAGCTAATGTTGGGGATTTGATACAAAAACAAAAAGAAGTATTAATAAAATTTATTGAACTCGCGAATTCAATAAATAAGCCTGTAATATTGCATTGCTGGGGCGGTTACGATGATCTTCTGGAAATTCTTAAAAATCATCCGATAAACAAGAAAGGAATCGTGCACAGTTTTATCGGAAGTTATAAAATGGCCAATAAATTTATAGAACTCGGATACAGACTTGGTCTTAATGGAATCGTAACTTATGGTGAAAGTTATAATCGGCTGATTCGTGAAATTTCGCTGGAAAATATTGTTATTGAAACGGATTGTCCTTATCTGACGCCGCGTCCACTGGAAAGAGAAAAACGCAACGAGCCGCTTTTCGTGAAACTTGTTGCCGAAAAAATCGCTCAAATAAAGGAAATTTCCGTAGAAGAAGTAGCAAAGATAACAACCGGAAATGCCAAGAAAATATTTGACCTATAAAAATTTTTATGGGGTTGACTTTTTTCGAATTTTACGAGAAAATATATACTAATGTTTGTCATCGGGGGAATGCATTCTTTGGAGTTATTCGCCATACGTTTGAAGGATAAATCGAATGTTTATCGAATAACTCGAACAGACAAGTATCCCA
>Ga0247841_10010777_pt1 | contig 12355 bp, 9 predicted proteins | sample LaCruzMarch2015__2_FD_192410 | JGI IMG/M metagenome (GOLD analysis project Ga0247841, IMG submission 192410) | Freshwater microbial communities from meromictic Lake La Cruz, Castile-La Mancha, Spain - LaCruzMarch2015_18m | ecosystem: Environmental > Aquatic > Freshwater > Lake | place: Spain... | reverse complement strand
GCTTTATTGCCGACCGATGATTTCTGCGTGTCCTTGCTTTGTGAGGAGGCTGGTTTTGAAGTTGTTGATCGGTTTTTACTGCCACCAGCCGGACGCGATCCGCCCCGCTGTGCCTCAAGGGGAACGGATGACATTAAAATCAGGAGACTGGCTATAAACCCGGTAAACATAAATTTTAAAATGATTCTTGTTTTCATAATACTGATATTTATAAATAATTCTTGTTTTGCGCGTGCCTGATATAAAGTGTAAAAGTACCAAAAACTGTGATACATCTGCCCCGAATCATCAAATATACAAAATCACAATATTGAATTCAACGTGTCAATTTCTTAAAAAATCATTCACTATTTGCTGTACCGCCTTCTCATCGGGATAACAGATTTTAAGCCTGTTGATAAACGGAGTTGCTTTCTCCCGGTTTTTTTTATTCATATGAAAAGCAAACAGGGCATACAGCAGATCGTAATTGCATGGCTCCAGGTCAAGTCCTTTTTGAAGAGTGGCAACACATTTAACATCCTGCCCCATCACCTGGTAAATCAAACCCAGGTTGTACAAAATCCGGATGTTACCGCCTGGTTTGGATAATGCGGTTTCAAGCAGTGTAACAGCCTCCTGATATTTTTTCTGTTCGCCATAAAGGAGCGCAAGATAGTAATAACCGTTCTGGACTTCCGGATGGTTTTTGACAAGGTCGAGGAAAAGCGCCTCCGCCTGATTCATTTTACCCTGCTGATAATACAGCAATGCCAGGTTAATCTTTGCCGGAATGAAGAGGTTATCAATGGCAATAGCCTCCAGGTAATTGGCTTCAGCCCTGGCCAGGTCGGTTGTTTTTGAATAATAATTTCCGAGATTATACCGGCCGGTCGGGAAATCGGCTACATATTCCTGTGCGTTTTTGTATTCTTCCAATGCTATTTGGAAGAGATGATATTGCGTTTCATTGAATACAGCTTTCCCGAAGGAGGAAAGCCGGTATGCAGTTTCCATCCTGACCGATTTGACAGGGTCACTGAGCAGCGGAACCAAGTTACGGAAAAGCGCAGCCGAATCAGCCGGAAAGTAATGTTCGGCGGCCGTATGGCGAAGCAGGGGATCAGGATCGTTCAAGGCTTTGCGCACAGACTCCTGTGCCGTAACACCGGGGTAGTCTGACAAGGCCATGATCGCAGCGGCACGGATGATCTCAGGGTAGAGATTGCTGTTAATAATCCTTACCAAGCCTGAATCGGCGCCGGTTTTTCCTTTCGCAGCCAGGGCCAGGATGGTGGCATAGTGGGCCTTTTTCTTCACGCCGTACCATTTATCAACCTGTTGAAGCGCCCACTGGTCGGTTTTGTCATCGTGACAATGGGTGCATGCATTGGGAGTTCCGAGTTTAATGGATAGATCAGGCCGCGGGATGCGCATGCTGTGGTCGAAACGTTTGTCAATGCCCATGTAATAACGACCCGGCATGTGGCAGTCGCGGCATAGGTAGCCATCGCCCGGACCGAGTTTTAGCCCCTTTTTATTGATGAATGAAGTCCCCTTTTCTCCCCTGGCCTTATGCATGTGATGGTCGAAGGTGTCGTATTCATCGGCACGGTGACATTGGGTGCATAACGCATTGCCCTCAAACTTCCGCTTCAGGCTATGCGGATCATGACAATCGCCGCATCGCACATCCTTCATATACATCTTACTCTGGGTGAAAGAACCATACTCGTAGTCTTCATCCAGGAACTGCCCGTCGATAAAGTAATAGGGGCGTGTGGGCAGCTGAGGGATCGCATAGCTCATGAAATCATTGTAATTGTGATCGTATGGCCCAAGCGAACTTCTCCGTGCATGGCAGGGTGAACATGATTCAACATATTGCCGTGAAGTGATTTTGCTGGTTTTGACGATCAGACCGGTGTTGTTATCCTGTGGCCTTGCCAGTTCGGGCAGCCGGGCCCATTCGATGTGTGCCGAACCCGGACCGTGGCAGGCTTCACAATTCACATTAATGTCGCTCCAGGTGGTATGGTACGATTTGGCGCTGAGATCGAAATTCTTTTGCAGGTTTGTCGAATGACACTCGGCACACATGCTGTTCCAGTTCTGGGCCTGGTTTGTCCAGAAAAGCCAGTTATCAGGTTTTAGATCTTCAGGGGTATAAACCATGGCAGCCATATGAAACCACTTTTTTTCAGCAATGTTCCAGGCGATTGGCAGGCACTGGAATTTCCCATTTTCAAAAGGAACCAGGTATTGTTGCAGCGGGCGGATCCCGAAGGTATGGGTGACCTGAAATTCTTTCATGATACCCCCGGGTCCCTCGGTATAAACATAGAACTTTCCGCCGCGTTTATAGAATTTCGAGGTTATTCCATTGAATGTAAACACTGTGTTGTTGAAATTGCCCCTGACCGAGGTGTCTGAAGCAATCATCATGGCGCTGTCGTGATCCGAGCCTTTCCAGAGGCGGTATTCTTTCTGATGGCATTCGATGCAGGCGTTTCCGCCGGTAAAAACAGCCAAAGGCTGCTGTGTATCTCCGGTATACCTGTTCAGGAGCAGCGACAGCGGGAAGCTGAGCACGATCACGATGGTGGCAACCAGCCCGGTTATTTTCCAGGTATGTTGGTTTTGGATCATTGTGCGTAGGTAAATTGCTCTTTTCCTGAAATTTTCCGTTCCCTCAGGGCGCCAGCATCCACCTTGACCAGGCCGTTTTCGATCAATACAGGGTAGTAATTCAGCGCCCTTGCAGCCGGCGGGTTCAAAACCTCTCCGCTCATGTCGAAGGCAGAGGAATGGCACGGGCAGATGAACCGGTGTTTATCCTCTTCCCAGGTTATGGAACAACCCAGGTGTGTGCATCGCAGTGAAAGAGCAATAAACCCGCCATCCTTTTGCCGGGCAAGATAAAACCTCCCACCCATAAAGGCAGTTACGGTTCCAGGTGTGAATGAATCAACAGGTCCGGCCTCAATTAATTGTTTGGTTTTAAGGATATGGTTGCTTTTACCGGAAAAAAAGTAAGCGATCATCATTCCTGAAACCTCGATCGCCGCCAGGATACCAAGTCCTTTCCAAACCATGCCAAAAAAATCGCGGCGGGTGATCCCATCCGGAGCGGCTCCCCGGGCTGTATTTGTTGATCCTGTTTGATCGGTTTTTCTCATTCAATGCATAAATAATAAATTACCTAACCACCCACGCTACCCAGGGAGAAGGCAGGGGGTGTGAGGTCATTACAATGTCAGCTCCATATCTCTACCCCTGAAAAAAATACCAATAATTGTAAGCACAATAAAGGATCCCACGATGAAAACAAATGCAACCTGAACCAACTCAGCCTTTGTAAGACTGAACTTCTTCAGGTATAGCGCGTAATAAGCCGCAATTAACATAATTACAATCAGCATCGGGAGGATCCCATTGCTTACCAATGCAGGGATTCCCGGCAAAAGGAGTTCGAAGTTAAACAGGTATTCATTAACAAGGATTCCCGAAAGTGTCACTCCCACAGCAAATAGTAAAGTAACTTTTGCCGAGTGTTTTCCTTTTTCAGAGATAAACCAGCGCCCGTTTGGCGGCTCGTTGAATTGGAGAAAGGGGATCCAGGCCAGAAATACAACAACGCTTAACGGGATAATGAAAGCTGCAAAGAGAGGATGAAAATGCATCAGCAATTCCTGTACACCGGCGAAATACCAGGGCGCTTTGGTAGGATTCATACTGTAGGAAGGGTTCGCTTTATCAAGCAACGGAGCATTGAAGAGGGCAGCAAACAGGAGCAACAGGGCAATCAGCGACAGGGCGACGATAAATTCCTTAAAGATCAGGTTGGGCACGACGGAAACCATCCCGGCTTTTTCGCGGGTCTCGGGAAGAATGATCCCGCCCGCTTTGCGTACCCGCCAGAAATGATAAAGAACCAAAACAATCATGAATGCCGGGAGTAAAGCAGTATGAAAGGTAAAAAAGGTCTGCAGGGTGCCGGCATTCAATTCCTTCCCGCCAACTATTGTGGTTCTCAAGCTATCCCCGATCAAGGGCAGATAGCTGAGAATATTGGAGCTGACCGTGATAGCCCAATAGGCCAGCTGATCCCATGGAAGGAGATAGCCTGTGAAATTGGAAAACACGATCAGTACCATTAGTATCAGGCCAAACAACCAGTTGATCTTTCGAAAATCCCTGTAAGCGCCGGTAAAGAAAACCCTGAGGAAATGGAGGAAGGCGATTATCAGCAGGAATACCCCACTCCAGTAATGTATGTTTCGCACAAACTGTCCGAATAACACCTGATTTTTAATAAAAAGAATTGAATCATAGGCCGCTGCAGGGGAGGGGATATAGTAAAACCGGAGAAGAATTCCCGTAGCTATCTGGATGACAATCAGCAACGCAGCCATTCCGCCCAATCCGAATGTGCGGTTGAAGCGGAGCGCTGATTCGTTGATGCTAACAGGGTGTAGATGTAGAAATATGTTGCGCATTAAACAATGATAGTTTAATTACTTTTTTCCTGTCAATCTTGATCCCATATGACTAAATGGTCAATATATTCTCACCCCTGGCGCTGATAAATATTCCCCGTGGGGCAAATAAAGCAGAATAAGTTTATGCCCTGCAGAGGTTTGAAAATCCGGATCAAAAATAGATAAAAAAGTGGTTCCGAAAATTTAGTGCAGGAACTTGCCCGCTGCCACCACCTTCCGGTCCTGTCTGACGAGCCGGTATGCGAGAATCTGTCCTGATGCATTTTCCGTCAGGTCTATGTGCATCAGCCGTTCAGTGACTTTTATTTCACAGACAGACCGGCCTGACATATCAAATATGATCAGCTGCTGGCCGAGGTAATTTTTACAACGTGTAAAATCGAAAATCGTTTTTCCGCCTCGATCATTATAAACAGTCACATTGGCGGGATTGAATTCCTTTTCTTTTCCGGTTGAAACGGTTGTTTTCCAGATATTATAAAGGGTTTGCAGGGAGTCGATAGGGTCGACAGGGAAAACACCCGTTAAGTTTTGCGGATAGGCCATCCAGAGATCGAGGTACAGTGAATCAGCGGTGTTGTTGATCCTGGCCACTCTGAGGAAAGATGATTGCGAGGAGGTATGCCTGACTGCACAGCGCGTGTCGGCTCCTACAACTTTGGCCCCTTGTAATGATGCCATTAAACGGTCGGCAAGCGTACCGGGTGTGTTCTCGAAACGGCTTCGGATGGAGTCAAGGATCCTCTGACCAAGCAGGATATTCCCCTGGATGGCATAATTGAGATGAGCCATATGATTCTTGTAATTCGTACAGTTACTCCCTGTATATCCTGCACTCCTGGGATGACCTCCGTGATAGTCGGTAATGCCGTATTGACGGGTAGATGGATTATTATTGACATCATTTGCAACAAGTGAGTCGATGATCTGCTGCGGTGTGAGTCCCATCATCATCCAGTTATGTGCGTTTTGCTGGTTCACGGGGTTCCATGCCGCTTGTGTATGAATAGCCCCGATCCCGGGAATTACATCACTCAAGATCTGGGCTCCATGCGGATATGAGGTGGACGAACCAACGCACGAGGCGCCTGCGCTTCCGATTTCACCGGTTATTGAATCAATAGCCACAATGGAAAAGGTATCCTGAGCCATGGTCGGTATAATAAAAAGTAACAAGGCTGTAAGCAGAAGAATAACCTTTTTGGTCGGATTTTGTTTTAACATATTGTTCGGAGTTGGTAATTTTTTTGTAAATATAAACAGAATACGGGGGTATTTGTTTGTAATTTTGTCCATCAAAACAATCTGCTATGTTTAAAACCAATGAATACTTTGATGGCAAGGTGAAATCGATCGCCTTCACTGCTGACGACAAACCCGCCACGATGGGCGTGATGGCCCCTGGCGAATATGAATTTGGGACCTCCACCATCGAACATATGACCGTTATTTCAGGAAAAATGGTTGTTCAGTTACCTGGTGAACAGGAATGGAAGGAGTATAATCCGTTCGAAATGTTCATCATTCCGAAGGACAAGAGATTCAAATTACGTATTGCCGCAGATGCAGCATACCTTTGTCTTTATCTTTAGGAGTAAGATATAAATTTTGTTATTGGTTCTGCTGGTATTTATCTTATCACGGACGCCCCCCAATTGGGCCTCCGCCACCAATTGATCGTACACCGCTGCCCCCCGAACCTGCGGCAATCCGCTGAAAATTATTGGTATTGGCCTGTCGTTGTTGTCCTCGGTCACGCTGTTTACTTTGCTGATCCATCTGGTAATGGTCAAAACCTGTCGGCTGTCGCGGAGGGGGTGACTGTTTAGTTTCAGCAGGCCGCATTGATGGGGTGGTTTTGGTCGATTGCTGCGACGCTGAAATAGTTATGTCGGTATTTTGCCACTTTTTACCATCATTTTGCTGCCATGTTCCATTTTCCTGCCTGTAAACATTACCCTGTTTATCGGCATATACATTGTTCTTTACATCCTTTGCAGGGCTGGCGCGATTCACTGTTCCTGTCTGAACATCTTTAGCCGCAGGCGTGGTTCCGGTATTGTCACGGGTTCCCGGTTGTGTCGATGGTTGCGAAGTCGGCCGTATACCCTGGGTTCCCGGTTGCTTGCCCGACGGTTGGGTGACCGGTTTTACACCCTGGGTATGATTGCTGTATATGTTGTTCAGGTTGAAGTTGTTCCGGTTGTAATTGTTCGTGGAGAGGCTGATGCTCGTGTTGAGCCTATACAACGGTCCCGGGCCATAATAATGGTTGTATTGCATGGCATAGGGTGGCCGGTACATGGCAGGGCCCCACCAACCGCCATAATACACAGGACTGCCAAAGCTCATCTGCAGGCAGTCGAAAGAAACGCCGAAACCCATGCTCCAGCCAGTCCAGGGATTGTAATTCATATTGTAACCCCAGGTCACAGGCCTTGGATAATAATACTGGCCATTCCAGCCCGGGTATTGATAACCTGTTCCATAAACAACAGTCTGTCCGGAAACAAAACATCCCGTGTAACCGGGCAGATAGCCCATGATCACTACGTTTGGCTGCACGTCATAAATATGGACATAGGTAACATAGTAAGCAGGATCCTCCGGTGGTATCGTCCTGAACTCCGCAGGAATGTCAGTAGCAACAGCCCAGGGACCATTTGGCGAGCCTCCAGTGAACCAGACTGCATTTTCACACACAAAATAGATGTTGTTCAACAAAAGCACAGTGGAGTTGGTACTTACTGCGCGGAAAAGCTGCGTGCCCTTGACTTGCTCGAATTTTGGATTCCCGTCATATTTTACCATACATGTAGCCGTTTTCCGGTCGACCCGGGCGGTCTGGGGAATTTGGGCATCCATAACGGACTCCTTTGCAGCATCAGTAACTGCCACAGAGGCCAGTACAATATCTTTCGCTGATCCTTCGGGTATCTTTGCAAAGTCGGGAGGCAATTTATTGGCTGCAACATAGGTCCATGGTCCTTTCATGGCGGTGGCGGTGTACCATCTGCCGGAGATAAGGATATGGTAAATTTGTTTGTCGGCCGACATAAAAATATTGTTATTCGTATTGGTCATGTATAACAACTTTGTTCCCTGGATCGGAATGAATTCGGGTTCTCCTATCGACTGCAGCAGTTCAGCTGGTTTGGTGCGCACAATGATCTGCGTGATAACCTGTTTTTCTTTTGATTCATCCTGCTTTGTTAATGATTGTTGCGGCGCTCCGCCGCTTCCTTTATCCTGCAGCTCCTTCTGGAATTTTATAATTTCCGCCGGCGTTTCCTGGGTTGACGACCAGTTGCCCTTCAATATATCGTTTGTTCTGAACCATGTTTTTCCGCCATAGAGATAGAACAGTTTGCCCTTGGGGTCCTGAATAACAAGGAAAGGAGTGTTTACAGCCCGTTGGATGCCCGATTTATCAATGGCATTAAATGATGGATTTCCGTCGAAAAGTACAAGGATTGCAGGTTTTGTAATGAAGATGATTTCCGGTGGGGTGTTGTCGAAATTTGAGCTCTGTTTTATCAACGATGAACTCTCATTGAGTGTGGCAGTCAATTCATCGAGGGTTGCAGGGACTTCCCATTTGGGGATCTCTTTCTCAAGCAGGCTTTTAAACGAATTGAAATTGTCTTTTGGGATAGAATTCTGGCCGGGGAGCCTGACATTCAATACCTTTACGTTGAGCATGATTATCTCGCGTGTAACGCGATCACTGCTGATCGTAGTCATTACCCACATTGCTCCAAAAACAGGGGCTGATCCGGTTTTTGCCAACTGGATCGCGGCCCTGGCATATAGTTTATCCCCGATCAGAGAATCAGGCTGAGGCTGATACATCAAAATCCGTCCCGACGCATACTTTATCTCCTTTGGCCAGCTGCTCTCCACGTTCGTAGTTCTGCCTGGCGCCGTTCGCTTAATTGTATCCTGTGCCGGTCTGCCTGAAGTAGTTCGTTTAACCGTATCCTGCGATTTAACCGGCGCTGCGCGTTTAACGGGGTCCTGTGCATTTCCTGACATTAAAAAAAAGATCATGAGTATCCCAATAATTGAAAATCTGATGACCTTTGCTACTGTTCGTTTCATATGTTAATATTTAATTTGATTGATCGCAATCTTACCAGTGAAATTAAGGAACCTGCTTAGATGTCAATGACCCCACCCCGTCCCTCCCCTTGGAGGGGAGGGGGATGCTCTGCCAAGAGTGATATCTACTGGTACGATTCCGATCAATCATTTATTTAGAGCAAAAATACTTAAATAGTTGGAAAAGGGTAATCAAGTGCGGATTTTCCTTCAGTTTTCCCGATGTCAGCGAATCGTGTGAATTTTTATGAAATTTGTTCCGCCGGCCATATGTGCGGGAATCCCTCCCAGTAAAAGAATTTTATCACCTGATTTGGCAAGTTTTCGTCCAAGCAGGTTTTTCTCTGTTATGTTAACCATCTCTTCAAATGTGTCGGGATGATCCTCGATTAAAATAGGTCTGATTCCCCAGCATAAATTCAGTCCATGATATACATTGATCTGCGCGGTGAATGCAAATACCGGGGTGCTGGGTCGCTCAGCGGCAATAAATTGCGCGCTCCTTCCCGTGGTGGTCAGATCAACAATACAGACCGGGTTTATTAAATCTTCAATCTGGTTGGCCGCACGACTCAGGGCAATGATATCTGAATGACCAGCCGGAGGGTATGTTTTGAATTGGATTTTTGATTCAACATCCAGGGCAATTTTAACCATCATTTCGACTGCCTTCACAGGAAATTCACCCATGGCTGTTTCACCCGAAAGCATAATGGCATCGGTGCCATCAATAATGGCATTGGCGACATCGCTTGCCTCGGCGCGCGTGGGCCGAGGCTCATGGATCATACTCTCGAGCATCTGGGTGGCAGTGATCACAGTCTTTCCACAGCGGTTGCACAACTCAATGATGCGTTTCTGGAGCATGGGAACTTTATCGGGGCTCATCTCCACTCCAAGATCACCGCGGGCAACCATGATGCCGTTTACAACATCAACAATTTCTTCCAGATGATCGATGGCCTGCGGTTTCTCAATCTTGGCAATGATCGGTTTGAGGAAACCCTTCTCGGTGATAAGGTCCCGTAGCGCGATCACATCATTGGCCGACCTTACAAAACTGAGCGAAACCCAGTCGATGTCCTGCGAAAGTCCGAATTCCAGGTCACGGATATCCTTATCGGTCAGGGAAGGAAGTCTGAGGTTGAGGTTTGGAAAGTTTACCCCCTTGTGATCGGTCAGGCAACCACCCTCAACCACACGGCACAGAACATCAGTGCCGCTGACTTCGGTAACCTCGAGTTCGAACAGCCCATCGGCAAGCAGCACCTGCATGCCGGGTTTGGCCTCTTCAGCAACAAAGGGATAGTCGATCGGGATTGTCAAAATCCCTGAGCGATACTCCGATTCCGGCATAAGGTTGACAATATCGCCTGCCCTGATTTCAATCTTCCCGCCAGGAAGTTTTCCGACCCTGATCTTGGGACCCTGGAGGTCTTGCAAAATAGTGACGGGCTTGTTCAGTTCATCTGATATTTTACGCAGCGATTTGATCACTGCCGCATGGTCCTCATATTTTCCATGCGAGAAGTTCAGTCGGGCTACATCCATTCCGGCTTCGATCAACTGTCGGATCATTTCGGGTGAACTGCTGGCGGGGCCAATGGTAGCAACAATTTTTGTGCGGCGAAACGTGTTGTGCATAGTGTCAGAATAAAAAACGAAGATAGAAAAATTATCTCATAATTTTCGTGTTTTTGAACTACACAACAACAGTGTTATCTCTTATGGGCTCAAATTGGTTCTATAACTGGCAGGGAAAAATCATACTTTTGGTCGAAGATGACCATTGATAGCCATTCATAACAATATGGTTGTTACTGCTCAGACAGCCTACGCAGAGGAATGGGATCGTGCTGCTGCTTTCGATGCTGGTTACTGCGATTTTATAGCAAAGCCGATCAGGGCGAATGAAATGCGCGGATTGATTAAGAAACACATGACAGATTAAAGCTCTATACTTTCGCCGTATTTTGGTAAAAAGGGTTGCAGCCCGTACCGGCGCCTGATAATTTCAGCAAGAGGAATCCTCGATTTTTCTTCACCATGTGTGAGAACAACCCCGGGCCTTACAGGAGCCAAATCATTAAACCACTTCAGCAGATCGGTTTGACCTGCATGGGCGCTGAACCCTCCGAGTTTATGTATCTGTGCCCTCACAGCAATCCGCTCGCCGTAAATATTAACAAATTTATAGCCTTCGACCAGTTTTCTTCCAAGTGTCCCTTCAGCCTGGTATCCCACAATAAGAACAGATGTTTCCGCTTTCCAGAGATTATGTCGCAGGTGGTGTTTGATACGGCCGGCATTGCACATTCCTGAGCCGGCAATGATCATGCAGGGCCCCTGGACATCATTGAGATGTTTCGATTCCTCGGCAGTAGAGGTGGGCCTGATATATCCCTTATCACGCTCCATTTCACCACTGCCGATGAATTCTTTCATTTCGTCATCGAACAACTCGGGATGGCTCATGTAAATGCGTGTCGCCTCAATGGCCATAGGGCTGTCGATATATATCGGGAAACGCGGCAGTCCTCCCAGTCTGAAGGCCTGTTCAATGTAATATATGAGATCCTGCGTGCGGCCGATCGCAAAAGAGGGTACCAGAATTTTCCCTTTTGAATGCAACGCATTTTTAATGATTCCGATCGCTTCATCAATGGTCTCCTGCAATGGTTTGTGGTCACGGTCTCCATAGGTTGATTCCATGATGACCATATCAGCCTCTTTAAATGGCTCCGAATCCCTCACGATGGGCATTCCATGTGCCCCGAGATCACCTGAAAAGATAACGGATTTCTTCCCGTTTTTATCCGTAGCCGTCAGTTTAAGGCTCCCTGAGCCAAGAATATGACCGGCTTCATCTACGATAATCTCCATTCCCGGTGCAACCATAAATGGCTCATGGTAGGTGAGTGGTTTCATCTGCCGTATTGCACCTTCAACATCGGCCTCATCAAAGGTCATTTCTTCCTTGTGCTTTCCTTTTCTGACCCGCATGCGGTTCCGTTTTTCAAGATCGCTCGTTTGAACCTTCAGCGAATCTCGTAAAACAAGCGCGGCAAGATCGAGGGTAGCGGGGGTGCCGAAAATCGGCCCGCAGTAGCCTTCACGAACTGCGAGTGGCAACCGACCGCAATGATCAAGGTGGGCATGTGTCAAAACAATGGCATCAAGTAAATTGTAATTGACCGGTGGAGCGTTTTTGTTGAGGGCTTCAGCATCTTTTCCACCCTGGAACATCCCGCAGTCGATCAGGATGCGCGCATCAGCCGACTCGCAATAATAGGCAGTTCCGGTTACCCCGCCTGCAGCGCCAAAAAAAGTGATCTTCATGACTTCCTGGTTATATGTTATATCGCAAAGGTAGGTATTATTTGTCCTGTTTCACAACATCTGACAGAAATCCAGGCAGTCGAACACTTTAGCTTTTAATTCTATATTTGCACTAAATCTCCTGGCAAAACGAAAACGAAAATGAAGGCTGAAGCTGATGATGCGCTTGTTACGATAAGTTCAGCGGAGTATACCCGTCTGAAATCCACCGAGGAGTTCTTTCATTCCATTTTTGAAGAGAGCCCCTTTATCCTTGTCATCAATGATACGGAGGATGAAAAATATGTCGCCGGAAATCATTTTTTCAGTGAATTGGTTGGCTTTACAAAAGAGGAGTTCATTGGTAAAACGGCAGCAGATATAGGACTGAGCCTCGACCCGGAGTATAACCGGAAAATGGTTGAAATCCTCAAACGGGATGGCCAGATCAGCAA
>Ga0247841_10010776_pt1 | contig 12355 bp, 13 predicted proteins | sample LaCruzMarch2015__2_FD_192410 | JGI IMG/M metagenome (GOLD analysis project Ga0247841, IMG submission 192410) | Freshwater microbial communities from meromictic Lake La Cruz, Castile-La Mancha, Spain - LaCruzMarch2015_18m | ecosystem: Environmental > Aquatic > Freshwater > Lake | place: Spain... | reverse complement strand
GGCCAGCCCGTGTTGCGCGCCGGCCTGACGGAAACGGAGGAGCCTTCGCGAGGCCGTTCGACGTATGGCGCGAGGCGAGGACTAGCGAGGTGTGTCGCGGCGTCGCCTTGGTCTCGTGTACGGTCTGAGCGGGTCTCGCTGGCAGTCGGTGACCATGCCTTGGCGTTCCTGCTTGGCGATGTCGCGAGGGGCGACGATGGCGGCAAGGACCAGGAGCGCGAGTATCGACAATCCAACAAGAGCGCCGGTCACGCGAGTCCCCTCCCTGTTCCGACTCAGGGTGCGCTGCCGCCGTCTCGTCTACGTCTCTGTTCGAGGAGTCGCCGTGGACCTCGTGGCTCTGCTCGATGACTCATCGACAAGGCACGGCCCGTTTCTCCGTCGGATCACAGAATCACAATCCGGCCACACTCCTGCCCGGAGCTACCCACACCTGCGAGCCACTCTCTCGGCACATCACGAGATGAGGAGGATCTACCCATGAACACGAAAACCAAGAGAATCGGGATCGTAGCGACCCTCGTCGCTCTCGCTGCCCTCGCCATTGCCGGAGCCGTCGTCTTTGCGCAGGCGTCGAACAGCGCGTCAGGTTCCGATGCGGCCACGACGACGTTCCTCGCGAAGGTGGCCAAGAACCTCGGCATCAGCGAGGCCACGTTGGTGTCGGCGATGCAGACGGCCAATGAACAGTCGATCGACGAAGCTCTGGCCGCGGGACGCATCACTGCGGAGCAGGCGGCGGCGATGAAAGAACGGCTCGCGGCGAAGAAGGCGATGGACCAGTTGATCGCCGACGGCGTGGCGAGTGGGAAGATCACGCAGGCCCAGGCCGACTTGCGTGACGGCCCATCGAGCGGCGGACGGATAATGGTCGGCCGCGGACCCATGGGAAGTCGCGGCGGCCAGGGATTCGAGAGTGGCTGCGGCGAAGGCATGATGAGTGGGCGAGGGGGACGATAAGCAGACCGGCTTCCCTCCAATCACCTCGATAACGGGCAACGGCAGGCCGCCTTCGGGCGGCCCGCCGCTGCGCGACGGGGGGGACACATACCACATTCCCGATGGCTTCCCGGCATGTACGGCTCCACCGTGAGGGCCGCGAAGTAGGGTATGTGTCCCCCGATTCCCAAGCCGCGCGGCGGGGAGACGTGCGAAGCGAACGAGCTGTCCGAGGCGACACGCGCCGGCACGGTGCGGGTAGCTTCACCAACGTGAGCTCGGTCGTGGCGCGAGTTGACCGAACGGATCGACGAGGGGGAAAGGAGCTGCCATGAACCGTAGGCAGGCGAGTTGTCGGGGACGCTGGGGCGTCTCGCGCTCGGCCGGTCTCCTGGCGCTGCTCGTGGGCGTCATGCTGTGGATGGACGGAGGGTCGCCCGAGGCGGACGCGGGCGCGCCCGGGACGGCGCTCGCTGCGGAGGAGTCGGGATCATCTGCTGAGCGGCGCGCGGCGATCACGTTTGCCGTCAACGTGCATGACTTCGTGAACCTTGACGAGAGCGCAGACACCGTCCTGCGACTCGTGGACCTGTTCGAGCGATGGAACGTTCGCGGCGACTTCTACCTCACCGCGCCGATGGTCGCCCTCTACCAGGAGCAGCGGCCCGAGGTCATTGAAAGGCTGAAGCAGAGTGCGATGACGATCAGCTATCACGTTCGGCCGCCCCACCCCCTGATTGCCGGATTCGATGCGCCCTTGCGGGGTCTCGAGGGGGACGCCCTAGTGTCGGCCCTTCGTGAGTACGAAACCCATCGTCTTGACCTCGAGACGGGGACGCTAGACATCACCGAGCCGGGTGGGTACACCTACGTGCGCGACGTCTTCGGACGGGCTCCGGTCGTCGCCAGCGTTCCCAGCGCGCTCTACCGAAGCGAGTCGCTGGAGGTGTTCGCCGAACTGGGAGCAAGGATGACGGTCATCTACCACGAGACCGGGACGAAGATCGAGCAGCCGTTCGAGTATGCCGGGGGCCTGCTCATCCGGCCGAGCGATTGGAGCGTCACCCGCTGGGCAGCGGACGGCTCGACAAAAGAGCAGTTCTGGTGGGCGATGCTCGACACGCCGCTCGCCACGGACTACCACCCGACCCGCTGTCTCGAGGAGAGGCTCCGCGCGTGGACGGCAGACAGGGCGCCGATCGTCACCGCCCTGATCCACGATGACAACTTCTACCGTGAGGCGGCGACTCCGTGGGCCCTCATCTACTACACCGACGCCCAGAAGGAAACCGCCCGTCGCCCGCCCTTCGACCTTGAGGCACCCGACCCGTCGCGTCCCCGCTCTCTGGAGAGTCAAGAGGCCGTCTGGTCGGCCTACGAAACCCTCGTCGCCTATGCGGCCGCGAACCTTGACGTCGTCACCTCGGAGGACCTCGTCGAGAGGGCGGCCGAGGCACTTGGTGCGGTCTCAGATCTTGACATGACAGAGCAGATTCGTCAATTGACTCCGTCAGCCCCGCTCTGCGACGACGTCTCGCTTGAGTTGCCTGGCTGGGATGAGCGAGGCTATGGTCCGCGTCGTTAAGTCGAGTAACTACGACTCGGCGATGCGCCGCTTCAAGATCTGCCCCCCCGCCGCGCCCTTTCCGTTTGGGTGGAGGACGGCCCGTACAGGTTCCCGCCCAACGGCGGACGATGTCTCGAGGAGTTCCTGAGCCCGGCCGAGCAGGACCGCGCGAAGTGGATCATCGATCTCTACATCGAGATCGTCGCCTAGTTGCGGCGCCTGCTACGTCGAGAGCCTCGTCAGGACGAGACGAAAGGTCTGCCCTGAGGTCGCCTGGGGCGTCACTGCGAAGCCTGCACGGCGCGCGAGATGGGCGACTGCGTCGCACGACATCTCGCGGCCCTTCCACGGGGCGCCGTAGCCGGTCGCGATCGTCTGCCGGGGAAGCTTGACTTTCACGGGAACGACGAACAGCCTCTCGCGCCGTGTGCCCTGGGGCGGGATCGAGGCATCCCAGATCTGGAGCGTTCCACCGGGCCGGAGTACCCGATAGGCTTCTTTGAGCACTTTGCTGCGATCTTCTCCTGGGACGTACATCAGGAAGAAGAAGGCGGTCGCCGCGTCGAACGAGCGATCGGGGAACGGAAGCCGGCGTGCGTCGGCGACCACTTTGACGGGACCGGCGGGTGCGTCGTCGAGCTCCTGTTGGCGAATGTCGACAGCCGTCACCTGCGCGCCGCGCAGTCGGCCGATCACACCCTCGCCGCCGCCACCCAGGTCGATGATTCGATCTTCATCCTTGAAGGAGTCCTCAACGTGGATCAGCTGCTGGTGGATGACGTGCATTCGCCCGCTGAGCTTCCCGCAAAGCCAGAGAATCCGCCAAGGCACCATCGGACCACCTCTCTCGTATGTCGAGCGTGCCCGGCGATCGGTTCACGCCCGGCCGCTCGTCGACAGGCCGCCGGAGACCAACCAGCGGAGGCGCGCGGAGACGCCGCTGGCCTCGCGGGACTCGCCGTGCGCCGACACGAACAGACCGTTGAGCCGGCCTCTACAGGACATACAGCGATCAAGACCGGTGCAGGTCGAAGGGGCATGCCTCACTCGATCTCACGTTAAGACCGGAAGAGCCTGTCAGCAACCCTAGGGCGGCGTGAACTCCATCAGCGATACGTCATCCCACCGGGCGTATCCGGCGCAGTTGACAAGCTCCAGGACGAGCCAGATCTGCGTGCAGCCAGGGGGGGCATCGCGCGGACAAAGGGCCCGACGCGCAGTACATCTGTCGCGAGAATCCCGACTGTTGGAGCAGCCGCCATCCTGCAGTATACTGTCTTCGCCATGTCTATCGGTGCTGTTCTACGGGGACTTCGCAAGGACGCGCGTCTGACTCTTGGCCAGCTGTCCAGCAAGAGCGGACTCTCGGCAAGTTTTCTCTCTCAAGTCGAACGCAATGTCTGCTCTCCCTCTCTTGCTTCCCTTGAGCGAATCTCCGGCGCGCTCGGCCTTCCGCTGACAACTTTGCTCTCGCTGCAAGGAGATGGGATCTCGACCACACCGGACGCTACGATTGTGTCCCCTATCATACACAAGGGGGCGGGATTTCAATTGCAGCTTGGTGCGGGGGCTATACGGTATGAGCACCTCACCATCAAGTTCTCCGAACCGGAGTTCGAGGTGATTACTCATAACATTCCGGCAGGGCATCAGTCTGACATCAGGACACACACGGGCGATGAGTTCGGGTATGTCCTTCAAGGCGAGATCATCCTTACGGTGGGAGAGCACGAGTACAGGCTGACTGCGGGAGATGCCTACCAGATTCGCGGATGCGATCCGCATGGTTATGGCGCCCCAAAGGAAAGCCCTGGGGAAGTCCTTGTGGTCAGCACGAGGAAGTTCATTGAGTGGTATGAGACAACCGGTACGAAACACTAGCCATCAGAACACGCGCCGGTCTGAGGCATTCTGTTGGGTAGCGCAGTTGGAATGGACGTTGTAGTCATACGCTGTCCAAGATGAGCTTGGTCAGCTCTCTCAGCACCCGAACGAGGAGGGTATTCGCAATGGGACAGCTGAAGGGTGTGTTGGCCGCTCTGGTCACGCCGTTCTTGCCGAACGGAGAACCCGACATTCAGGGTCTCCGACGCAATGTGAACTGGTTGGTGGGAGAAGGGATCCACGGTGTCGTAGCTCTAGGAAGCACGGGAGAGTTCGCAAGCCTTGATGACGTGCAGGCGTGCGCCGTACTGAACGCCGTGATCGAGGCAGCGGGCGGGCGCGTCCCTGTTGTCGTTGGAGCCGGTGCGGAGACAACCGAAAAGGTGATAGCGAACGTACAACGGGCAGCACGAGCCGGGGCGGCTGGAGTGTTGGTGATTCCGCCTTGGTATCGCTCGCCTGATGCAGATGAGCTCGTTCACCACTATACGCGCATTGGAGAGGCATCGACGATCCCGGTGATGCTCTACAACAACCCGTCTACGTCCCGTGTGGACATCACGCCGGAGATCCTTGAGCGTCTGTTGGATGTCCCTCACATCGAAGCCGTCAAGGAGACCTCGGGCGACATCAGGCGGATTGCCGAGATACGTCGGATGACCAGTGACAGGCTGGCTGTCTTCTGCGGATGGGAGGACATGGCCTACGAGTCATTCGTAATGGGGGCAGTGGGTTGGATCTGCGTGATTGCCAACCTTGTCCCAAAGATGGCAACCCGGCTGTTTACCCTCATCCACGAAGAGCGGAACCTTGAGGATGCGTGGACGCTCTACTGCCAGATGCTTCCCTTTCTTCGCTACTTGGAGAGCACTCGAAAGGCACAGTACTCCCTCAAGTACGTACTTGACCGAATGGGTCTCTGCGGGGGCGTCTCCAGCAGCCCAAGGCTTCCGCTATCGCCAGAGGAGCGATCGGAGGTCGATCGACTCATGGTCGGGTTAGGAATCCACTTGTAACAGAAGCCCTCATGCGAGTTCGCTCGGGCGCATACCTTTCGGCCAAAGGGGTGGGCGTGGCAGCACATGGATTCACAGGACGAATACTGCACGTTGATCTGACGGCTCACCGCTGCACTGTAGAGCTTCCTGGCACGAGGTTCTATCGGACCTACCTTGGCGGAAGCGCGATGGGCATGTATTACCTGCTCAAGCACACGCCGCCGAAGGCTGATCCACTTGGCCCCGCGAACGTCCTCTGTCTGATGACTGGCGTCGTTACGGGCGCGCCATTCTCTGGGCAATCGCGAGTCACAGCAACTGCCAAGTCCCCCGTCAGCGGACTCATCGGAGATTCGCAGTCGGGCGGGTTCTGGCCCGCAGAGCTGAAGGCAGCTGGGTTTGATGGCATTGTGATCACAGGAAAGGCTACGTCGCCGTGCTGGATCTGGGTTTCAAACGGCAGCGTAGAGATCCGCGATGCATCTGGCTTGTGGGGGATGCTCACTGCTGAGGTTGAAGACAGCATACGCCAGCAACTGGCAGATCCCGGGATCCAAGTGCTCCAGTGTGGCCCCGCTGCGGAGAGAGGTGTTCTCTATGGCGCTCTCATCTCCTCATGTTCTCGCGCCAACGGCCGCACGGGGATGGGAACTGTAATGGCCTCGAAGAACCTGAAGGCAGTTGCTGTGCGCGGGACGGGTTCTTACGCCGCAGCGGATCCTGATGCAGTGAGGGCACTTGCGAAGTGGGGCAGCGAGAGGCTTTCGCAATCCGGCGTAGCGGGGTTGGGAAAACTGGGCACAGCCGAGGGCCTTCTGCCTCTCAACGAAGTAGGCGGCCTGCCGACACGCAACTGGTCGAGCGGGGTATTCGAGGGGGCTGAGGCCATAAGCGGAGAACGAATGGCAGCGACGGTGCTGAGGGATCGCGCGACCTGCTACGGGTGCGTTGTCAGGTGCAAGCGTGTCGTCGAAATCCTCGATGCGCCCAACCGGGTGGACCCGCGATACGGAGGGCCAGAGTATGAGACACTTGCGGCGTTCGGCTCGTATTGCGGAGTCTCCGATCTCCCGGCCATCTGCCACGCCAATCAACTCTGCAATATGCACGGTCTTGACACGATAAGCTGCGGGGCAACGATCGCGTGGGCAATGGACTGCTTCGAGAGGGGCCTGATATCGGAAGAGGACACTGCCGGTGTGGAACTCCGCTTCGGTGACGCAAGTGCCATGCTGCAGATGGTTGAGATGATTGCCAAGCGAGAAGGGTTCGGACGGCTTCTGGGCGAAGGGTCGACACGCGCTGCGGAGAAGCTCGGGGTAGGCCGAGATCTTGTTGTAGCGACCAAGGGACAGGAATACCCGGCTCACATGCCCCAGCACAAGAGAAGCCTTGCGCTGATCTACTCGGTGAACCCTTTCGGAGCGGACCATCAGTCTCATGAGCACGATCCGTTTTTCTGCGAAGCCTATGCCGATCGGATGGGGCAGCTGGGCCTCGTCGGCGAACTGCCACTGAGTGTGCTGGACCATGAGAAAGTCCGCTACGCGTTCTACACACAGCTCTTCTACGCTGCTACAGATTGCGCTTGCGTATGTCAGTTTGTCTTCGGTCCGTCGTTTCAGCTTTACGGGCCCGATCAGCTGGTGAACGCCATCTCCGCCGTCACTGGCTGGAAGTACAGTCTGTGGGAGCTGATGAAGGTCGGCGAGCGGCGGCTCCATATGATGAGGTTCTTCAACCTTCGCGAGGACGTCTCGGAGACGGACTCCATGCCTGCAAAGATGCAAACCCCGCTTGCCGGGGGCCCCACCGATGGCGTGGCCGTCCCCGAGTCACAGTTCGAAGAAGCGAAGGCCTTGTACTACGCCATGGCTGGATGGAACGAGGAAGGGCATCCGCGGCGAGCGAAGCTCTTGGAGCTGGATCTTGAGTGGCTCCTTGAGAGTGCCTGATGTAGGAGGAAACGGATGTCTCGGTGTGCTGTGAACCTGGTCGTGGCGTCATCGTTCCTATGCAGGCACACGGCCTCTGGGCGAGCTCGGCAGTTGCTAGGGCCAACGCGGATCCAACCCGCGCACCTCACTCCACTCCGTAACCAAGAGCTGGGAGGGCATCGTGTCCGTCGTTCTTAGCCGCGAAGACAGAGCCATGCTCGATGGACGCCACGGCCTGGCAGTTCAAGAGGCCATGTCTGTCATTGTTCAGATGGCAGAAGCGACTGGCGCGAACGAACTCGAAGCCGTGCAACAGGCCCACATTGATGCATGCGCGCTCATGGCGCCATCGAATCTTGACTTCGTCTCGAGGATTGTCGAGCAGGCGGGACGAGTTGCCGTGCCGACGACTCTCAACATGGTGGCGCTTGATCTAGAGCATTGGGAGGACTTGCAGGTTTCACCATCGTTCGCCAAGGAGGCCAAGCGGATTGCGGATGCCTACTTGCAGCTTGGGTGCATCCCGACCTGGACTTGTGCTCCCTACCAGGGCTACCTGACACCACGGTACGGACAGCAGGTTGCCTGGGGCGAGTCCAACGCGGTCGTCTATGCGAACTCCGTGCTGGGCGCCAGAACGAATCGATACGCTGACTACATGGATGTATGCGCTGCGATCACAGGCCGTGTACCTAGCACCGGTCTTCACCGTACCGAGAATCGTCGAGGAGAGATCCTCGTTCGAACACCTGCTGTCCGGGCCAATGAGTGGGATGACACGGCATCGTGGGCTGTGCTGGGACACCTCATAGGCCAGAGACTGGGCTCCCGGATCCCTGTGCTCGAAGGCTTGCCGGCGTCGGCGTCCACGGATCAGCTAAAGGCTCTTGGGGCCGCCGCCGCCTCTGCAGGAGCCGTTGCAATGTTCCATGCCGTAGGCATCACACCGGAGGCACCTGACCTCTCGACTGCGTTTCACGGAAGAAGCATCCCTGAGACACTCGATGTATCTAGGGGCACCATGCGAAGTGCGTGGGAGGAGTTGTCGCAGGCAGTGACCGGAGAGGCGGTGGACTCGATTGTTCTAGGTTGCCCCCACTTCTCTTACGGCGAATTCCGCCAGCTGGCGGAAGCTATTCATACAGAGAAGAGCACGGCACATGAGAACGTGCAGGTGCTCATCCTGACGAGCTCCACTTCGTTTACCCTTGCGCAACGTGGTGGGTTGATCCATCCGATTCGGCGGTTCGGTGCCACGATTGCCTTCGACACGTGCCCGTTTCACTCGCCGGTTGTTGCCAAGGATGCCCGCGTTCTCATGACCAATTCGGGCAAGGCAGCCTACTACGCGCCTGGTGAGTTGGGGGTTCGGGTGGCATTTGCGTCGCTGGCTGACTGTGTTCGCTCGGCCGCGAGCGGACGAGTTCAGATGGAGGGTACGCCGTGGAGCGAGTAGTGCGAGGAGTCCCACTGGTCCGCGGCTCTGCGTCCGGGCAGACGTTGGTGTCGGATGAGCCGATCAGCTTCTGGGGAGGTGTAGACCCCCAGACTGGCACAATCATTGATCGGAGACATGACCGGTGTGGAGAGTCCATCATCCGTCGGATCTGCTTCTTCCCTTCTGAGAAGGGATCGAGCACTGCCAGTGCGGTTTTCCTCGAGCTCGCACGAACGGGCAGGGCACCCAGCGCCATCGTGACCGTGGAGACTCCCCCCGTCCTGATGCTGGGAGCGATCATTGCTGAACGGCTGTATGGTTTGGCGATACCTGTCCTGCGCATCGAGCGAGATGACTTCCACAGGTTCGAGAGCGGACAACACGTGTGCATATCCGTTGATGGGGAGATCCGGCTTCAGCATGGAGGAGAGACGCACTTTGGTCAGAGCGCCTCTGCGTAGTGTGATAACGAACTCACCAGGGAACGGTGTCTAGTCGATGTCGAACAGCGAGCGGTGCGTGGCGAGAGTGGCACGCCGGGCAATCGAGCCGATCCGGATCGAAGAGCGGGAATCCCGGATCTCCCAAGCGCGGCAGTATATGGAGGAAGAAGGGCTTGATGCGATCGTCCTCGAGCCAGGATCGAACCTCTACTACTTCACGGGCGTCCGATGGCAGCAAACGGATCGAGTGATGCTCTCGATCATCCCCGCACGCGGAGAGGTTGGATATGTCTGTCCCCGATTTGAGGAGCCGCGGCTGCGGGAGAAACTGACACTCGGAGGCGACGTGCGCGTATGGGAGGAGCATCAGAGCCCCTACACAGAGGTTGTTGGCTTTCTGCAGGATCGAGGAATCAACCGTGGAGTGATCGGTGTCGAGGGAGCGCTCCGGTTCTTCGTCTTCGATGGGATCAGCCATGCTTTGCCTCATGCAAGGCTATTGTCGGCCGATGGTGTGACGGTTCGTTGCAGAAGCGTGAAATCGGCGAGCGAAATCGATCTCCTTCAGCACTCGGCAGATCGGACAGTGGTAGCCTTCGAAGAGTGCATGAGGACCCTGCGCGAGGGGATGCTGCAGGAGGAATTCACTGAGAATAGCATTTCCGTGTATCGCCGCCTTGGCGTGGAAGGCAGTATCGATATCCAGTTCGGTCTGGCCACATCTCTGCCGCATGGCAGCGAGCACCCGACTCGCTTGAAGGCGGGCGACGTCGTTCTCATGGATGGAGGTTGCACAGTCGAGGCGTATCACTCTGACATGACCCGGACGGTTGTGTTCGGCGAGCCTACGAAGCGTCAACGTGAGATCTGGCTTCTAGAGCAGGCTGCGCAAGCGGCAGCGTTTGCTGCAGCACTACCTGGTATCCCAATCCAAGATGTCGATGCTGCAGCACGTCGCGTCATCGTTGAAGCCGGCCTCGGTCCAGACTACGAGACTCCCGGACTGCCGCATCGCACCGGGCATGGGATCGGGCTCGACATCCACGAGGCGCCCTACGTGGTGGAGGGGAATCGGACGGAACTCGCCCCTGGAATGTGCTTCAGCAACGAGCCGATGATCGTCATCCCCGGAGAGTTCGGCATTCGGCTGGAGGATTGCCTCTTCATGAGTCAGAGGGAAGCTTGCTACTTCACCGAGCCGAGCATATCGATTGACATGCCCTTGCCAAGGAGGAACGCGAATGGCAAAGCTCTTGAGTGAGGAACGCCGGATCATCTACCCCTACATCCCGAACTCGGTCCCCGACGTGCAACAGGAGATGCTTGCCGACATCGGAGCCGAGAGCGTAGAAGACCTGTACGAGGACATTCCCGAAGCCCTGCGACTCCGTCGGCCGCTTGGCCTCCCTGATCCGATGCTCTCTGAAGTTGAGCTGACGCGCCACGTCGCCGACATCCTATCGAGGAACGTCACGTGCAATGAGTACCTCAGCTTCCTCGGCGCCGGCTGCTACCATCATCATGTTCCCGCTGTCTGCGACGAGGTCAACCGACGAAGTGAGTTCCTGACCGCCTACGCCGGCGAGCCCTACGATGACCACGGCCGTTTCCAGGCGCTCTTTGAGTACCAAAGCATGATGGGCGAGCTCCTTGACATGGACGTCGTCAACGTGCCGACCTACGACGGGCTCCAGGCGGCGTCCACCGCCGTGCGCATGGCGGTTCGAATGACCAAGCGCCGTCGAATCCTCGTCGCTGGAACCATCAATCCGCAGGTGTTGTCGAAGATGCGCGACTACTGCGGTCCAACTATCGCCGTTGACCTGCTGGCCGCCGATCCCCGGACAGGCCAGCTTGATCTCGCTCGTCTGGAAGAGGACCTCTCATCGGAAACAGCGGCCGTCTACTTCGAGAATCCGAGCTACTTCGGAGCGCTCGAAGCGCACGGGGCCGAGGTCGCCGCTCTTGCCCACAAATCCGGAAGCATATGCGTCGTCGGCGTCGATCCGTTGTCACTCGGCGTCATAGCACCACCTGCAAGTTACGGGGCCGACATCGTGTGCGGCGACATCCAGTCGCTCGGAATCCACATGCAGTATGGCGGCGGACACGCCGGCTTCATCGCTACCCGCGATGAGGAGCGCTACGTGATGGAGTATCCGTCTCGCCTGTTCGGCATCGCGCCGACGCGCGTTCCTGGCGAGTACGGGTTTGGCGATGTGGCCTACGATCGCACCTCGTTCGCCAAGAGGGAAGAGGGAACGGAATTTGTCGGTACGGCCTCCGCTCTCTGGGGAATTACGGCCGGCGTCTATCTCGCGCTGATGGGGCCAAAAGGGATGCAAGAGCTTGGCGTCGGTATCATGCAGCGCGCTCGCTATCTGATGATGCAGCTCAACGCCATCCATGGGGTGACGGCACCGCTCTTTGATGCCCCTCATTTTCAGGAGTTCGTTGTCAACTTCGACGCAACGGGGAAGAGCGTGGCTGAGATCAACGAGGGGCTCCTGGCGGCTCGGATCTTCGGAGGTGTCGATCTTTCCGACGCATTCCCCCAGTACGGGGCGTCTGCCCTCTACTGCGTCACCGAGAAGCACACCAAGACCGATCTCGACTCCCTTGTCGCCGCACTGCGAAAGGTGGTGTGCTAGATGGAGAATATCACTGCGAGGAGATACGAGAACGACCAGCCGAAGTTGCGGAGATTTCACCAGGCCAGCTGGGATGAGCCGCTTATCTTCGAGCTTGGGAGACCCGGCGAACGAGGCATCCTGCCTCCGGCGGTTGAGGACGAAATCCGAGCCGCGGCCGGTGATGCGGTCGCGCTGCTTCCGAAGTCCCTGCAACGCGCCGCACTGCCGGGACTCCCCGAGATCGCGCAGCCACAGGTCGTCCGCCACTACTTGCGTCTGTCGCAGGAGAACCTTGGCTTGGACTTCAATGTCGACATCGGCCAGGGAACATGCACGATGAAGTACAGCCCGAAGGTCAACGATCAGCTGGCTGGAGCGCCGCAAGTAACGGCTCTTCACCCCCTTCAGCCGGAGGAGACGGCCCAGGGCATCCTGGAAGTGTTCTACCGTTTCGAGCAGATTCTGAAGGAGATCTCGGGGATGGATCGGTTCTCGCTCCAACCCGGGGCCGGATCG
>Ga0247841_10010775_pt1 | contig 12356 bp, 14 predicted proteins | sample LaCruzMarch2015__2_FD_192410 | JGI IMG/M metagenome (GOLD analysis project Ga0247841, IMG submission 192410) | Freshwater microbial communities from meromictic Lake La Cruz, Castile-La Mancha, Spain - LaCruzMarch2015_18m | ecosystem: Environmental > Aquatic > Freshwater > Lake | place: Spain... | reverse complement strand
ATATTATTTCTTGTTTCATTGTTTCAAAGGGGTTTTTTCTGAAAAAATACGGGCTATCAACGACCCTTCGTAAACTACCGGATAAGTACGCAATGTAAACACAACACCATCAACCGGCGAAAGCACATCTTGAAGCACAACTCCTTCGTATGGGTCAACAATTTGGCAAAGCAAATCACCTTTTTTCACATCAACCGAATGGGAAACCGATGGGATAATAATACCAGAAACATCAGCATTCATAAAGCTAACTTCGCCTGTTGTAGAAAGCATCGGGTTACTAATATTTTTAGAAACAGGCCCAGACCACATTATCATTTTTTTCATCATATTAAAAATGCCATCTACCAACCGATTGCCGTAATCGCGGGTAATGCGCATTCCAATTCCCATTTCCACCACAATTGTTGGTGTCTTAATCACGTTCAGCGAGTGAGCCAAAGTCGATTCGAGCACTGTAGCCGCGTCGTGAATCCATATAAAATCAATGTTGAGCAAGTTGGCGAAAGGGATTAGTTTTTTTGACATTTGCACATTGATACGTGCTTGCGGCATTTCGCGCAGAAAAATATTGCTGGCATGAATGTCAATCACCATGTCGGCTCCTCGTAAATCCTGAATAATTTCGTAGGCGGTGTGTTCTATAAGATGACCATTGGGGTCGCCGGGGAAAATGCGGTTCATATCCAAATCGAAAGTTGGAATACCACGCGTTACTGAATCAACTCCCAGTGGATTCAATGCCGGATAAACCTCTACTGTTCCATCCAAAAACCGAAGATTTTCATTTAATCTGCGAATGAGTTCGAAGCAAACATACTGACCTTCAAGTTCATCGCCATGTGTACCGGTAACTATGCAAATTCGTTTCCGACCGCTGCCATTTTGTATAACTTTTTTCCGAATCAACAACTGCTCATCAACAGGAAGACCTTCGGATATAATGGTTTTAATCATTGCTGTTGTTCTTCAACTTTCAAAAATACTTCTAACTTTTGCTGTGCTAAACCTGAAAATACACCTTTATCCAATGCACAATCAGAGTAATCGCGACCATGGGCAATTTTGATATAACCGGTTTCGATACAGCGGTCATGGGTCGGGTCAAAACCGTACCAAATCCCATTTTCGTAATATTCAATCCATGCATGTGTAAATCCTTCGCCCTTCATAAATCCACTGACATAACGTGCCGGAATGCCATTTTTCCGACAAAGGGCAATGAGAATATGCGAAAAATCCTGACATACACCTTTACCTATTTCAAGCGCCTCTTCAGCAGCTGTTTGAATTGATGTGACACCCGATTCATAAGTCAAAAATTTACGCAATTCAGCCGAAAGAATAACAACTTTCTCCAACGTGGATGCTTCAGAATTAAGATTAACACTATCGAGCAGCTTCTGAATATTTTTCATTGGCTGAGTATATTTGGATGGATAAAGATACAAGGGGTTCAACTCTTCTTTTATGCTATAATAAGTTTGTTCCACAACTCCTGAAGCTTCAAATTCAAAATAATTATGAAAATCGCCTATGTATCCGTCGTAAATCAGGTTGCCAAAACTATCCCGCCCTACGGTAACTGTTCCATTGGGAGAAATAATACATTTTTCTACTATAATCTTCTGAAAATCAAATACACTTGGCGCACATCTCAATAAAAAATGGTGACGATATACATTTTCGCTAAAAGTTATTCTGGTCTTGTAATTGTATTTTAGTTTTATCATTATCGAGTGCTAAGCCCTGTACAAACTATTGATAATTTGCAGTACTTCCGGGTTTTTATAATTGTCGTAACTTAGTTGATTCTTTAAAATCAACAAATTCATTTCGTTACAAATATAGCATTCTTTTTCTATTGAATGTAGCATTCTATTAAATATTTCCTCAATACGATTAAATTGATATTCAAATCGAATGTGTAAATCAAGACTTTCGAGGTATTTTCCAAACTTAATGGAATGTCTAATCTGGTTATTCACAACTCTTTCGTCAATAGAGCCCCAAAAGGCCAACATATAATCCGTAATGAGTTGCAACCCTTCAATTCCGAAATTTTGAACTTCAGGTTTATTCATGTGAGCAATACTTAACTCAATATAACATAGCGTTTCTGTCATTATTTCCTCGCGAAGCATCATGGCATTATCCTTTACGCTTTCAAGCATATTGATTACCGATTCAGGATTAGAAACATCAAACAAGTAGCGTTTGGTAAAATCATCAGCCGAAGTGTATTTGTTTTCAATACCCATCCGGGAGCAAAAGGTTATATAAGCTTCTTTATCTTTGTCAATCATTAAATCGAAATGTTTGCGAAGCATGTGTAAAGTAAGATATACACGTTCGGCATAACGACCAAGCCAGTAAAGACGATTTGCTTTAGCCGATGAAACGCCGGAATTAATTTTTGTTGCTGTTAGTGTTTGCATAATTTGTTAGTTTTATTTTAGTTATCACTGCCCCAAGCCCCTAAAGGGGATATGAAGTTAGTTTTGGTTTGCTGCATTTATTTTATGACATACTGCTTCTTAAAGCCCCTTTAAGTTTTGGGGCAGTTGTATTGATGTTTGCCCACCCAAACCCATAAAGGGGCTATGAAGTTAGCATCGTCTCGAAATACTACTCTTAAAGTCCCCTTCAGGGGATTTAGGGGTAATTATTTTATTTTTTCATTATCCATGTATCTTTAAACCCGCCACCTTGCGACGAATTTACAATAAACGAAGTTGGGCTACGGGTGTAACGAGTCAAGCCACTGTGCCAAACTTTAGTTTCAGATTCGCTAATAACAAAGGCGCGCAAATCTGCCTTTCGGTAAATGCGGTCTTCACCATCCATAATCTCCAAATCGATAAAATCGATGACTTCCTGAGCAATCCAGCGACGCGAATCGGTTTCAATCAAATGTTTGATATTTGCTAGTTGTTCATCGTTCATTTCGCGACCAAACATTACCCCGTACCCACCAGCCTCAGCTACATCTTTGATAACGAGTGTTTTCAAATTTTCCAACACAAATTGTTTATCTTCCTCAAAATATGGCAAATAGGTTGGTGCATTTTGTAAAATGGCCTTTTCTCCCAAATAAAATTCCACCATTTTAGGTACAAAATAATAAATTCCTTTATCGTCGGCTATTCCATTCCCCAATGCGTTCATTATTGCCACATTGCCTTTGGCATAAGCCCGCATAAGGTTAGGTACACCAAGCAAGGATGTACTCTCAAATGCCAGTGGATCAAGATATTCGTCGGAAATTCGGCGATAAATAACACCAACACGTTCGCGCCTATCATACAGACCTTTGTAATAAACGGTGTCGTTTTCAACAATTAAATCGTCGGCAAAAGCTAATATAACACCCGCCTTTTCGGCCAGATAAGAATGTTCGAAGTAAGCTGAATTATAACGTCCGGGAGTAAGAATTACTTCCAACCCATTGTCAACATTCACATAATCCATTGCTTTTCGTATCAATGTTGAGTAGTTACGGTTATCGAAAACGGCATTTTCTTTGAATGTTTCCGGCGAAACCTTTCGGGTTACCGTACGTGCTATCATCGGATAAGACGCTCCTGATGGAATTCGAAGATTGTCTTCCAACACTATCCATTTACCATCTTTTGCTTGCACCAAATCAATACCCGAAATATGAGAAAATATCTTTTTTACCGGTGTAATTCCCTCGCATTGTGCCATATAACCGCTTGACGAATAAATAAATTCTTCAGGAATAATACCGGCTTTCACAATACGTTTCTCATTGTAAATATCTTCCAAAAAGAGGTTAAGGGCATTTACACGCTGAATAAGACCAGCCTCAATTTCAATCCAGTCTTTATGACTTATTACACGCGGAATTGGGTCGAACGGGAAAAGCTGTTCGTGAAAATCTCCACCCTTATAAATTCCGAAACGAACACCAAATCGCTCCATCCATTTGTTTACGGTGTCTCTTTGTTTTACTAATGAATACATGATCTGTTATTTTTTAGTTTTACAATCTTTTTGTCAGCAAATACCTTATTTCTGCATAATTATGTAATGCCATATAGCATTATATATATCATTTTAATGCAAATATACTATTTTATGTGGCATTATATCACTTTACTATAAATTATTATTGAATTTTGCGTCTAAATAGCTCTATTCACTAACATTATGTAGTAATTTAGAATAAATTCTAACAGAAGTAATTATGTTCTGGTATGAAAATGCATTAATTTTCTTTTTTCTAATTTTACTTTAAATCTCAAAAACTAATAATTATACAAAAAATGTAGTGGTTACAAAAAAGAGTCTTAAAATGAGTTTAAGTGCTAAACATAAAACTAATTTAATCAGCATTTTCGAGTTAAATATTTAATTTTAGACCGTTTTTAATCTCAATATTAAGATGGTTTTCTTATTTCCGAGTATTATTATTTTAAATTTCTAACTATGGGTACAAAACACGATAATTAACTTTTCAAATAGCACTTTTGCTTAATTTGTTGAGAACATAGTCTCGATTTTTATTTGAACCGCTTATTAATCCCAAATTTTTATGTAAGTTTGCATCCAAAATAATTCTATTTTTACTTTAAATAACTAAGAATCATGGAAAAACTTCATTTTGCTCAATTGGTATTTGCTCAAGCAAAAAAGTATGGAGACAGAACTGCTTTATGTTATCGCGATAATATTACTGATGACTGGACAAAGATTTCATGGAATTCTCTTGCAAATCAGGTATCAGCACTCTCAAAAGCATTTGTAGAAATTGGTTTGACTGAACATCAGAGGGTTGCACAATTTTCACAGAATAAAGCAGAAAATCTGATAGTTGACTTTGCACTTTTTGCAAATAGAGCTGTGATGGTTCCTATGTATGCAACTTCAACTGCCGCGCAGGTTGAATTTATTATTAACGATGCTCAAATTGAAATTATTTTTGTTGGCGACCAACATCAATACAATGTAGCGTTGGAAGTATTAGAAAATTCAAAATACCTCAAGAAAATTGTTGTCTTCGAAAAAAATGTAGTTTTTGCAGATAACGAAAACGCCATTTATTTTACTGACTTACTTGCTATTGGCGAGAAATCCACTAAGCATTTTGAAGTACAGCAACGTCAAAATGAAGCAATCGGCAAAGATTTGTCCTGCATACTTTATACTTCGGGCACTACAGGTAATCCAAAAGGAGTAATGTTGACCCATTCATGCTTTAAAGAGGCAATGAGGATTAATACAATGCGACTAACGTCGATGACAGACAAAGATGTTTCAATCGCATTTCTACCACTTTCGCATGTTTTTGAACGTACATGGTGTTATTTGTGTATTTTCAATGGTGTAACAATTTATATTAACCTGCGACCAACAGAAATTCAGCAAACTATTAAAGACGTACGTCCAACTTTAATGTGTTCTGTGCCACGTTTCTGGGAAAAAGTATATGCAGGAGTACAAGAAAACATATCAAAATTTTCGCCTCTTATGTTGGGTGTGGTTACATGGGCAATTGCAACCGGCAAAAAACACAATGTTGATTATTTGCGAATTGGCAAGAAACCTGACTTTTTCTTGAAATTGAAATACTCAATAGCTGATAAATTGATTTTTTCGAAAGTAAAACATACTTTAGGCCTTGAGAATGCAAATATGTTGCCAACAGCCGGAGCCAAGCTTTCGGACGATATCACTTTGTTTTTCAGAAGTATTGGGGTTCCTATAGTGTATGGTTACGGATTAACTGAAAGTACCGCCACTGTTACTTGCTTCGACTACAACTTTTATGAAATTGGAACAGTTGGTAGCATCATGCCAGATGTTAAGGTAAAAATTGGAGAAGAAAATGAAATTCTACTCAAAGGGAAAACTATTTTTGCAGGTTACTATAACAATGTTGAGGCCACAAAAGCAGCTTTTGATGAAGATGGATGGTTCAAAACAGGAGATGCAGGTTACATTAAAGACAATATGATTGTACTTACCGATCGTATCAAGGATTTATTCAAAACATCGAATGGAAAATATATAGCTCCTCAAGAAATTGAAACCCGTTTGGGAATGGACAAATACATTGAACAAGTGGCTGTAATTGGCGACGAGCGAAATTATGTAACGGCTATAATTGCACCATCTATACCATTATTAGAGGAATACGCCAAAAAGAATAAAATCGAATACCAAAGTATCGATGAATTGCTGAAATTAGGTTCTATTTACGAACTTATTAAAGGGCGTATAATAGAATTGCAAAAGGATATGGCTAATTATGAGCAAATTAAACGTTTCTCGCTTATCCAAAAAAGCTTTAGTATTGAGTCAGGCGAATTAACGAATACGTTGAAAATGCGTAGAGCAGTCATTATGCAAAAACATAAGATGTTGATTGATGAAATGTATGCAAATTAATCGATAAATTACATTTTTTATAAATTACATCACGCATATTATGTTATATAACATATTATTTGTACTTTTGTGCCGAAATTATTTTCAAAACAACTTTTCAAATCAAGAATTATGTTATTAGAAAAAATTGGTATTAATGCCGGATTAGTATGGACAGCATTAGAATCGGGCGAAGCAAACGTTAAGGCAGTAAAAAAAGCAACCAAACTTGCCGAAAAAGACTTAAATTTAGCACTTGGCTGGTTGGCTCGCGAAGGTAAAGTAAAATTTAATGAAGTTGAAGGCGAATTGTTTGTCAGCTTGGTCTAATTGAGAAATAAGAAAAAGCGAATATGAATCATGCATATTCGCTTTTTTTGGTTCTAAATGAAACTAATTTAGCCAGAAGTGCAAAAATAATTAGATTTTCTGTTCGTTTTTCAGACAAATAATTTCGTAAAATCAAAAAATGAATGTATCTTTGCACCCGCTTTGAGAGAAAAGCACAATAGAAAATAGAACCAAGAGACAAGATATAAAACTTGATAATTGCGTTTTAGAATAACAAAATTGCGAAAGTAGCTCAGTTGGTAGAGCACGACCTTGCCAAGGTCGGGGTCGCGGGTTCGAGTCCCGTCTTTCGCTCAATAAAGCGAAATATCGGGACGAGAAGTTTATCCCGAATTTAATCGGGAAGTCCCGTCTTTCGCTCAATAAATTTTATTAGTCTATGCTTGCCCGGATGGTGGAATGGTAGACACGAAGGACTTAAAATCCTTTGGCTTCACGGCTGTGCGGGTTCAAGTCCCGCTTCGGGTACACGTCAATAAGTAGAAAACCCTCATAATCAAACGATTGTGAGGGTTTTTTGTTTGTAAAAGTGTACGAAAAGTGTACTATTCAACAAATAATCAATAAATGGCTTGATAATCGGCACAAACAAAATAAATTCAATTGTTATTTGTTAGAGTTGATTAATCCTTTACTTCCATGAATTGAATCTACATAATGCTTTAGTATATCATATCTTTCATCGCTGATACACACAGCACAACATTTTACAAGTTCTTTGTTTGTAATATCTTTCCGTTGTAATCTTTTTACAGAATACTTATGATTGAGTTCATCCATTGGAAACATTGCTTGACCACATTTTAACTTGACGTGTAATATACTGTCCCTATCAATATAAACATACTTTGCAGCATTTAATGTTGAATCTTCTTTATCTATATAGCTGGTATGTATAGGTTTGCTTTCTTCTGTATGTTTGGTACAAGAAAAGAATAAACTTAACAGAAATAAAAGAATTAAAGTTGTTGATTTCATGTGTTTCATTTTTACTTTTTAGTGGGTACTGTATAAGTATTGTTATATTTATCAATAATTATATTTTTATATTCACCACCGATGTAATATCTATTAGAAATATAATATGAATATCCCAATATAAAACAGCAAATAATAACTGATACACAAATAATTAATATATTTTTGGTCTTATTCATTTCTGATATACTAATATATTTTTCATTGATAGAAAATTCCTCTTCATTCTTAAAATATGGTTTTATTAGAGAATAGACTTTAGGAATGAAGAGGTAGAATACAAAAACCAAACTTGATAACACAGAATATACTATTACTTGAGTTTCATTGTCTTTTGTGTATGAATCATCCCAATTTCTGTACAACTCAAACCCAAATAAACCAATAAATATAATAAACACTACTATTGTAATTATTTTAATTTTCTTCATATCGCTTGTAATTATTGTGATGTAAATCCATATTTCAGAATCAGAAATATTGCAAAGATATAAATATTTTCACGATTAGTGTTATTTTTTATAGAAAGACAAAAAAACCGCCACAAATTAATGTAGCAGTTTTGATAAATTTCTAATCTTTTTCATCAACATTCATTCCTACCGCTTTCAAGAGCTTTTTGGAACTGTTTTTTATTTAAGTACTATTCTCTTACCCCCTATTAAAGAATTTATCATACAAAGCATTTTTTACTTTTGCTCCATCTTCTATTGCTTCCTCTTTTTGTTTGGGTATAACATACTGCATGAACTTCTCCAACATTGCAAGTCGCTTGTCCGGTTCAATTGACATAAGGTCTTTTTCTATCTGTTCCTTATTGCTGTCAATCAAATTACTTATCCATTCCCTTAGCTCGGTGGTTACCTTGTTAGGTGTTCCCTTTGGTCGACCGTTGATATTATTTGTTTGTCCTTTTTTCATGGTTCTGTATTTTTCTGTTGTTTTCAAAGAGTTATCCTATAAAATCCATTAGACCTACTGCCCGTTTCATTTCTTTAAATAGTACCCTTGCCTGTTCCTTTTTGAAGTTATACACTATGTCCTTACCCTCTTGTTCAATTGCAATAACCATTTCCATTGGTTGTTCCACGCCATTGATTGTTGGGAAAGTTGTCTGTATGCTTACAATCCCGTTATCTGTTTTAATAAATTTAACTCGTGTGTTCATTTTGTTGATTATTAAATTATTATTGATTTGTTCTGTTACCGGTAAAACCTTACTACATCGTCAATCTTCTTATCCAATTCTTTGATTACATCGCTTTCAACCGTTGCAATACTCGCCCGGCTTGCTTCTGTAATGGCTTGCCTCATGTCATAAGATTGTTTTTTTGTAAGTTCACCTTTTTTAAATGCCTCGTTTATCTGTTGAATCATTGCAAGCTGTCCGCCTTGTTGGTCGATTAAACTAACAAGCCCCAATGTATAAAGGTCTTTCTTTCCTGCCATTGCTTTAAAATTTAATGTTACATCGTTTATTTTCTTAATGTCTTTATATGCCTTTTTCCAACGCTTCACAATATCCATGTAAAATTGTTCTTCAGACAACATCGCCCCGGTAACTCGATCCACATTGAAAGTATCTTTTAGTCTGGCTTTATGCCTCATTTCATACCTCAATGTATTTCTATTGCAGTATAGTTCTGGTATTGTCTGCCCTTTGGCTCGTTGTTCCTTTACTTTATCATAAAAGACTAACAAAGTATCATGTTTGCTATAATAAAGCCCGTCCGGCTGTTCTAATCGCTTACTTGGGTAATTACTTCCCAAATGATTGAAATATACCTCTGTTGGATGTTTCATAATGAAATTTTGAGCTAAATCAATTCTGGTAACTGTTGCATTATCCATTGGCAAATGAAGTGTATCGCTCAATTTCTCGATGGCTCTTTGAATATCGCCACGTTCCATTGTTTTGAAGTTATCGCCCAAATACCATTTACACAAACTTCCATCGGTTACATTAACCCCTCTTTGACTTACCGATATTCTTAACCCGTTTAGGTTTCCTGATATCACATTCTCGCCATTGAAACGATGCTCTCCGGTAACATCAAAATAAAGCGGTGTTTGAGAAAGAAAATCAATCCCTCCCACTTCAAAACTTCTTACTTTAAAATCTACATTGTCATACATAATCCTACTATGTCGGTTACTAAAATGCTCCCCAAATACAACTTAATATAGAGAGAGGGAAAAACGCCCTCTCTCCTTGTTATTTACTCGGTTACTGAATCGGTAACTGCTTGTTGTTTCAGTTGCTCAATCTCATTGTTTAACTCGCCATCTGCCAATAGTAAATAAAGCTGTCTTTTGTTGTTTCTTTGACCTCGTGCCACAAATACATCTATCTGGGTAAAGTCATCATTGAATAGAAACAATAAAGCGTCATTTGTGCCTCTTACATCGCCATATCCAAAACGTTGTTCAATATCTGGTACAAGTACACTGCTAATGTTCTTTGTCTTGGTAATTGCTTTGTCGGCTTTCCTGTGTATGTCGCCCCCAAATCTATCTGGTACATCTCCAAAATAGAAGAAAAATGCACCGTGTTTATTTCTCATTGCTTCAAACTCCGGGTAACTCCTGGTCGATACTTTACAGTCCAATCTCATTTTGCTTTTTTGCTCTGGTAGCTTAACCATTTGATAATAATCAGTCAGAATCATTTGTTACCCCCTTTCCTGTTACTCATGCAATACTTTTGAGCTTGTGTTTCAATCTCCTGTTGAGTAGTTATCTTATTAGACAATAAAAAGTTGTCTAAAATTTCCCTTTCAAAGAAAATCAATTTTCCTGTGGGTTTTGAATGCTCAATTTTTCTGGCACTCGTGAGCTTGTACATAAAACTGTGACTTATGCCGGCATATTGGCACGCTTCATCAAATGAGAGGATACTCTTTGTAATTTCCATTTTTATGTTTTTTAATGGATTAATAAAATGGGCTTTGCTTAGCTACTGCATTACCCTAAATTTTATATTTTAAAATACTCCTGCAAAAAAACACAAATCAAAATGAAAAATATGACCTAAAAAATGTTTTAAATATCATATAGTTTCTTTGTTGTACTTTTATTAATATTTATTCTACAACAATGCCATCCAATATATTGAACACATATCACTTAAAGACACAAAGAGTTTAGCCTGTATAAATCATACAAGCTAAAAAAGTTTTTTGAAAAAAAATTGGTGTTTTAAAAAAACAAGTTCAGGGAGGCTATTTATTTGTTATAAAAATTCCCCTTACTATCAAAAATGTATTTATTATCTTGTTACAAACAACCAGTTAACTCGTTTGTAAGTTTCCATGTCCTGATTTTTATAGTATTAATTCTGACTTCTGGGTGCTATTTGTAATTTGACTGTATAGGGTACGTGTTTCTTTTTTATTTCTTTCTCCAGTTCTATTATTCTCGTTAGCAATTCATAATTTTCATATTGAATACGTGAGCATTTATCATAAAGTCTGGTATTATCTATATAAAGTTCCTCCAATTTATTAGAATATCTATCGTTCTCTTTTTTGTAATACTCTAAATCATAGTTTGTATTTAATCTGAATGTTTCCATAATTCAACGTTTTTAGTTATAGTTTTAATTCTGGTAAACTATTTATCGCTTGCTCTTTGAGGCTATCAACTGCCCTCGTGTACTTCTCCGTGTGTTTGAGGCCGGAATGGCCAAGCAGACTTGCAACTGTTTTAATGTTAGCTCCATTGTTCAATATGTTTACAGCAAAAGTGTGTCTAAGGGAATGGAAAGTTATGTGTTTATCAATCCCTGCCTGTCCTGTCCAATGTCTAAGGGCTTTGAGGCACATATTGAAACTTGGCAAATGAAAAATATAATCGTCCTTTGGTGGTTTTTCTCCAATCAATGAAAGTAACCCATCATTCAATGGTATGTTTACCCAACTGTTTGAGCTATGACCTTTTGTTTTTGTCTGTTCAAAGGTCAACAAGCGGTTTGAATAATCCACGTTGCTATATTTCAATTCAATCACATCACAATACCTGATGCCTGTGTAGAGAGAGAATATAAATGCTTGTCTGGTCTGTGGGTTCTGTCCGGTGTAATGAGTTGAAAGTAATGTTTTCATTTCCTCCATACTCAAAACATCCTTTTTCAATGCACCCTCATCAACTTTACAGATCACTCCGGCACATGGATTTTTGGCTATAACATTGTGTTCAACTGCATACTTAATAACTTTCTTGAACCGTTTATAGAATGTCAACGCTCCCTCGCCCGTGCTTTTACTTTCCAAATACTCAACAAACAATATCATCATATCCTTATTAAGTTGCTCCGGCTTGATGTTGGTCTGAAACATTGGATATTCTATTTTTAGAAAATCCTTGAAACGCTCAAACGATGCTTTAATCATTCTAAGGTCTCGTTTGGTGTAGTTGTCAATATAAGTTTGGTAATAATCCAAAAAGTTTATTTTCTTGGTGGAACTTATCCGCTTGCCCGTTTTGTCTGCTTTGAGTTCTTGCTCTCTCTCAATTCTAATTTCTTTTGCAAGTTCCAAAATCTTTTTGTTTGTGTCCCTTTCAATAGGTGTTCTGGGGTTGGCTATCAAATAGAGGTTTAGATATTCCTTTTTTCTGTTGTGGGTAACTTTATA
>Ga0247841_10010774_pt1 | contig 12356 bp, 8 predicted proteins | sample LaCruzMarch2015__2_FD_192410 | JGI IMG/M metagenome (GOLD analysis project Ga0247841, IMG submission 192410) | Freshwater microbial communities from meromictic Lake La Cruz, Castile-La Mancha, Spain - LaCruzMarch2015_18m | ecosystem: Environmental > Aquatic > Freshwater > Lake | place: Spain... | reverse complement strand
TGGGACTGTATGCAGAAATTAATATTTCATCATTTTTAAAATCAGTTGATTTTAAAATAACTTTTACTCCGTTTGATAAGGTTAATTCAGTAAATCCTTGTTCTTTGTTTTCAATTTTATTTATAATCTTCCCACCTTTAGGTTTTTCTGCAAGCAGAGGTTCGTTAGATACATCATCAACATAAGGTTTAAGTTTTCTTGTTTTCATCGACTTTAATATTTGTAATAATGCATCTTTTGTTGGAACTTTAACACTATCTTTTTGTGGAGCTGTAACCATTACAACAAAATTTTCATCGGTAATCCAAACTTTAGCACAATTATTGATTTCTTCGAGTTTTATTTCAGGTAAAATTACTTTCAGTAGTGCAAGCTCTTTTTTAACTCCCATTATTGGATCCTGAGATAAAAAGTTATTCACATACTGGTAAATCAATCTTTCAGATTCTGTATTGTTAATTTCATTTACTTTATTAATAATATTTTTTAAATATTGTTCTTTTTCACGATTAAATTCAGTTTCAGTAAATCCAAACCTTTTTACTCTTTCGTTTTCTCTTAACATACTCTCAAAACTTTTTTCAATCTGATTTTCTTTAGCCATACCGTATGACATATAAGCATCACTTGATCTTGCAATAAAATCACCGTAATTTGTATAAGCATATACTAAAGGACATTCAGGTTTTCTTGTTAATTCCTGTAGTCTGTTATTAAGCATTTCATTATACATGTCTTCAATTACTATCTGTCTGTAATCATTAATTGTTTTTGGAATTTTGTTAGGTCTTTTATAAAAAAACATTATTGAATTGCTTGTAGCTTCAGGATCTGTTTCTATACTTATAAGAGGTTCTTTATTATCAGGTAATCCATATTCTATTCTTGATTTTGCATTTTGAGGGTTTTCAATTTTTCCAAAATGAGTTTTAATTAATTGTTCAACTTCATTAATATTTATATCTCCAACAACAATAACAGCCATCAAATTAGGACGATACCATTCATGATAGAATTTTTTTAAAGTATCATATTTAAAGCCTTCCAAAATTTCTTTTTTGCCTATTGGAATTCTGTCAGCATATCGTGAATCTTTGAAAATTACAGGAAAAGCTTTTTTTCTCATTCTATCATCTGCTCCTAAACCTAAGCGTAATTCTTCAAGAATTACACCTCTTTCTTTATCAATCTCTGTATTGTCCAAGCTTAAATTATGTGCCCAGTCTTCTAAAACCTGAAATCCTTTATTGAACAAATCTTTATTATCTGTAGGAAGTTTAAGCATGTACACTGTTTCTGCAAAACTGGTGTAAGCATTTAATTCACTTCCGAATTTAATACCCATTTGTTCAAGAAAATTAACTAATTCATTTTTTTTAAAATTCTTTGTTCCATTAAAAGCCATATGCTCAGTAAAATGAGCTAATCCCTGTTGTGCATCAGTTTCATATAAAGAACCTACATTAACAACAAGACGTAATTCAACTCTTTTTTCAGGTTTATTATTTTTTCTTATATAATAAGTTAACCCGTTTGATAATTTGCCGATTTTTACGGCAGAATCAATAGGAAGAGAGGTATTTAAATCAAGCTTGTTTTGTGCAAAACTAAAACTTGAAAATATACCCAAAACTACACAAACAATAAAAAATTTTTTCATTTTTAATAAATTATTAATTATTTAGCTAACATGAAATTTGTAATAACAAATAGAATATTTACAAAAGTATATTTTTTAATATATAAAAGAAAAAAAATTCAACAAACAATTAAAAAAAATATATATACGCCATATTCGGTTTTTTATTAATGTAAAATAGAAATTATTGTTTTTTATTTTAATCATCATTAATACATTAAAAATTAGTATGTTATCAAAATATTACAAAATAAAATTTTATGAAATATTAATCTGATAAGGTTATTTATTCACATATTTTACTTTTTAGTTTGTAAATTATGAAAGTTAATATATTATTTTGTTCCATTTGTTGAATACCTGTTTTATTATTTGTAAATATTGTAAAATCCTGTTAAGTTTGCTAAAGTTAATTCTATTATTATTTTTAAGTAAATTAAATATTTAATACAATGATTAAAAATTCATTATTAGTAATTTTGATAAGCTTAATATCAATAACAATTAGTTTTTCTCAACAGGAAACACGTTTATTGAGATTTCCGACAATAAGTGGAGAGCAAATCGTTTTTTCATATGCAGGTGATTTATATTCTGTTTCATCGAAAGGCGGGATTGCAAATAAATTAACAAACTATGAAGGTTATGAAATGTTTCCCAAGTTTTCACCTGATGGCAAACAAATTGCATTTACCGGGCAGTATGATGGTAATACTGAGGTTTATTTAATGCCTGCTACCGGTGGTGAGCCGCAAAGATTAACTTATACAGCAACATTAAGCAGAGATGATATTTCTGACCGTATGGGACCTAACAATATTATAATGGCATGGACTAAAGACGGTAAGAATATTATTTACCGCTCAAGGAAACAATCTTTTAATGCTTTTGTAGGGCAACTATTTAGTGTATCAACAAATGGAGGACTTTCTGAACAGCTTCCTTTACCTGCCGGAGGTTTTTGTTCTTATTCTCCAGATGGAAAAAAACTGGCATATAACAGGGTTTTTCGTGAATTTAGAACTTGGAAATATTATAAAGGAGGTATGGCAGATGATATTTGGATTTACGATTTTGAAACTAAAAAAGTTGACAATATTACAAATAATGAGCATCAGGATATTCAACCTATGTGGGTTGGAAATGAAATATATTTTCTTTCTGACAGAGATAGGATTATGAATTTATTTGTTTATAATACTTCTACTAAAGAAATAAAGAAAGTTACCAATTTTACAGATTATGATATTAAATTTCCTTCTTTTGATAACAATAGGATAGTATTTGAAAATGCTGGGTATATTTATGTTTTTGATATTAAAACTCAGAAAGCCGAAAAATTAAATATTGTTATTGCAAATGACTTTAGTAATAGCAGAAATGAATTAGTTGACGCATCTCAATATATTAATACTTCAGATATTTCTCCCGATGGTGCTCGTTTAGTGATTGGTGCAAGAGGAGATATTTTTTCTGTTCCTGTAAAAGACGGAATTACACGTAATTTGACTTTGTCTTCCGGTATCCATGATAGAAACGGAACCTGGTCTCCTGATGGTAAATATATTGCTTATATTTCTGATGCAACAGGTGAATTTGAAATATATATTGTAGCACAGAATGGTGTTGAAAAACCTATACAACTTACAAAAAATGCCGATACATATAAATATAATATTTTATGGTCGCCGGATAGTAAAAAAATATTATGGAGTGATAAAATGTTAAGATTGCAATATATAAATATTGAAACCAAAGAAATTACAATTGTAAAAAAATCAGAAAAATGGGAAATCTCCCAATATAGCTGGTCTCCTGATAGTAAGTGGGTTACATATTCTGACAGTAAAGATGTTGATTTAAATGTAATTTATTTATATAATATGGATACAAAAGTAAGTACTCCTGTTACAGACGATTGGTATGATTCAGATCAGCCTGTTTTTAGCAATGATGGAAAATATTTGTTATTTACTTCAAAAAGAGATTTTAATCCTATATATAGTGATGTTGAATGGAATTATGCATATAAAGACCTTACAAAAATTTATCTTATTACATTGTCTAACTCAACTGTATCGCCATTTGCCCCTGAAAATAATGAAGTTGATTTATCTAAATTATCTGATAAAAAGATTGATGATAAAGCAAATACATCAAAAGATAAAACAAACAAAGATTTAAATAAGGACAATTCAATTAAAATTGATCTTGATGGAATTAAAAATCGTATTGCGGTTTTGCCTGTAAATACCGGTAATTATTATGGAATTACAGCAGTTGATGATAAAATTTATTATCTATATAATGCTCTTGGTAATTCAACATCGTTAAAATTGTATAATTTAAAAGATAAAAAAGAAATAACCTTAGGGCAATATTATTCATACTCTATATCAGAGAACTACAAAAAGATGTTGATTAGGAAATCCGGCAAATATTATGTAATTGATTTACCGTCTAATGAAATAAAATTAGAAAACAGTGTTGATTTAACTAATATGAAAGTATGGGTAAATAAAAAGGAAGAATGGAAACAAATTTACGATGAAAGCTGGCGACAAATGAGGGATTTCTTTTATGATCCTAATATGCACGGTGTTGATTGGAAAAAAATACATGATAAATATGCAATTCTTGTCCCATTTGTAAATAATCGTAACGATCTTAATTATTTAATAGGTGAAATGATAGGTGAGTTAAATGTTGGACACGCATATACAGGAGGAGGGGATAAGCCTGCTCCAACAAGAATAAATCTTGGATTATTAGGTGCAAAACTAAGCCGTCATTCATCAGGTTATTATAAAATTGATAAAATCTTAAAAGGTGAAAACTGGTCTGATGAACTTCGTTCTCCACTAACAGGAATAGGTGTAAATGTTAATGAAGGAGATTATATTATTGCTATCAACGGAAAGTCAACTAAAGATGTAACTGATATTTATCAATTACTTGTAAATACTGCTGAGATTGAAATTGAGCTTACAATAAATACAACGCCTGATGAAAAAGGAAGCCGTAAAGCAATTATTATTCCTGTAAAAGATGAAGCAAATCTGTATTATTATGAGTGGGTAGAAAATAATATAAAAAAGGTGAATGATGCTACAAAAGGAGAAGTTGGGTATATTCATATTCCTGATATGGGAGCTGAAGGCTTAAATGAGTTTGTAAAACATTTTTATCCGCAACTTAACAAGAAAGCCCTTATAATTGATGACAGAGGAAATGGCGGAGGGAATGTTTCCCCAATGATTATTGAAAGATTAAAAAGAGAATTATCTTTAAACGGAATGTCAAGGAATGTGCCGAAAGGAAGTACAAATCCTGCACAAATGATATTAGGACCTAAGGTTTTATTAGTTAATAATTATTCAGCTTCAGATGGGGATTTATTCCCTTACCAGTTTAAACATCATAAAATGGGCAAAGTAATTGGACTCAGAACATGGGGTGGTGTTGTAGGAATAAGAGGCTCTTTACCATTTATTGATGGCGGATTTCTGAATAAACCAGAATTTGCTCATTATGCTGCCGATGGTTCAGGTTGGATTATTGAAGGTTATGGTGTTGATCCTGATATTATTGTTGATAATGATCCTGCAAAAGAATTTGCCGGTGAAGATCAGCAGTTGAATAAAGCAATTGAGGTAATTCTTGAAGATCTAAAAACTCAAAGAAAAGAAATACCTAATATTCCTAATTTCCCGGATAAGAGCAAATAATTATTTATAAGTTACCTGACTTTTTGAAGTTGAATATTGCATACAATGAAACCTGAAAATGGTTTCATTGTTTGTTTTTTATCCCCTACAGGGAATTTTTTAATTTTTTAAATTATTCTACAATACTACAACAGCTATGCTGTTTTTTACCAACTTATATAAATTTTATGAATATATTTAATTTTAAAATATTAGCTATTTTGAATAAGTAATCCGATACTTAAAAAAAGTATGTAATATACAATATTTATTCAGTCAAAGTGCCAAAACATCAAAATTTGAATATATAACTATAATTTTATTCTTGCAACAAACTATAAATCAGCCAAATTATAGTCTTTAAGAAAATTGATAGGGAGAAGTTACAAACGGTTTTTTAGACATTGTGAATTTGTTATTTACAAAATATGTTTAATAGCATAAATTTTAAATATATGAAATTCAATTATATATAATAAATATGATAAATATCATTTGTAAGTTAATAAACTGTTAATAAAAATATTTATTATTTTATTTTTGCTACTTTTTTATTGGTATTTTTGTACTATTATTATTTCAATTTGATATTATTAATAATTTTAAGCTGAAAATGGTACGGCTTGGTTGCCATTATAGTATTAACCATTTTATTTTATGCGTATGATTAAAATCTACAAATCTAGTAAAAATGAAAAAGCAACTGTTTGTGCAAACAACAATTGCATTACGGTATTCGGCGATACAGCTAGAATCGTTAATGGTATTGTAATCACAACTGTTTCATTAATTGCTTTATCATTATTAGTAAAAGCATTACGATAAATTATTTTTCGTACAGTGCTTTATAGAATATTGTTATATTCTAATGATCTTGGTTGGTTTAGTTATTTGAAAATATGGTATTTGCACAAAGTTGCTATTGTACTTCTGTCAGAATTTATTTTTAATAATGCTAAAATTAATAGTATGAAAGAAACAATAATCAAAATCAGCATTCATATAATAGTTTCAGAATTTTTTACAAATTTAGAATGTTTGATAAGGCTAATTGGTGGGCAGGCCATTCCTCTCGACAGGTTGTGCCAATATGAATTTGAGTGTAAATTTCTCAGATAACTAAATTTAGCTAGGGAGTGGTGAGGTTCGACTCCTCAGCCTGTCGCTATTAGAAGCCGTAATTTTGTTACGGCTTTTATTTTTATTGAATTTTCAAATAGAAAGAATCTAGTTGTTTTAGAATGAAAATAAGAAAAATAAAATTTATATTTTTTTCAAATAATAATCTTCTTTAAAGATCATTTTTTTCTTATCGGCTGTAGTTTTATCGTTATAACCTGCTAAATGAAGTATTCCATGAAACATAATCCTGTAAAGCTCTTCAATATAGCTTACTTTAAAAATATCCGCATTTTCTTGCACTCTTTCAAGACTTATATAAATATCTCCAGAAATTATATCCTTAGATGTATAATCAAACGTAATAATATCGGTATAATAATCGTGTTGTAAATACTTTTTGTTGATATCTAGCAGGTAATTATCTGAACAAAAAATCACATTAATATTACCGCATTGGAGTTTTTCTTCAGAAATAATATTTTTAAAGTATTGCTTTGTTTTTGATTTTAAAATCGGGGGGAAATCAACTTGTTCGGAATAAAAATATATTGCCACTATGCTATTTTGAATTTTAATTCAACTTCTGCTCCGTTTTTTAAAAATTTAATATCATCAACCAGATGTTTCATTAAAAATAATCCTCTTCCATTTGGTTTTTCAAGGTTTTCAGGTAATGTAGGGTCGGGTATATTTTCAAAATTAAATCCTGGTCCTTCGTCTTCAACAACAAAGGTTATATATTGATTTTTAACACAATATTTTATATGTACATTTTTATTAGAATTACACTTGTTTCCGTGTAAAATGGCATTATTAACAGCCTCAACCATTGTAACTAATATATTGCCATATACTTCTGAGCTAAAATTATACTGTAAGCATAAGTCATCTATTAATCTTTCAATGACGACAAGATTTTCCAGTTTAGATGAAAAATTTAATTCAGTTTCCATTAATTATTGATCATTTAGTTTCCTTATATATTCTTTATATTTATTATCATAATATTTATACATCTGGATATTAGAAATATTTAATAATTCATTAAAAGAAGTTTGTACCCTTTTATACTTAAAAAATTCTTTAGGGTTACTATAAATTTCATTTTTTTGTTCTTTTGATTGTCTTTTATTGTCAATTTCTCTTTGATACTCGGAATTTTCTGCTTCAAGCAGTCTTGTAATTATTTGATCCTGTCGTGTTAATGTTGCAGAATTAATATTTTTATTTGCAATTTCTTTTTGTGTTTTATCAACCAATGATTTAATTTCATTAAGCATTTTGACTGTTTCAGTTTTCATGCCTCCTCCATTAATTAAATCATTTAGTTGTTTTTGAAATATTTCTTGTTGAGCTAATGTCTGTGCTAATTTTTGATTCATTCCGTTACCCGATTGTTTGCCTTGGCCCTTTTTCATTTCTTCAATCAGTGATTCAAGCTGGGATTTCATAGATTTTTGCTGGTTTTTACATTGGGATAAAGAATTGCTGTTACTGGGTTTATTACATTTTTTTCCTTTTCCTGATTTATTGCAACTACTGTTATTATTGCTATTCATCTGCATTTGATCAAGAACTTCAGATAGCAATAAGTTCAGATTATTTGCCGATGTCATGGTATATTGTTGTTTTTGTTTAGCCATGCCTATATTCCTGTCCACAAGATAATTAATAGATTTATCAGAGTTTAATTTCAAGTATTTCTTTATTAATTGCAGAATTTAATTTGGGTGTTCGCTTACCCAGGCTATATAAAGAATCTTTTAATACCGCAAAATCATCAAGCAATCTTTTTTGTTTTATAATTATATTGTTATAAAGAGGGTTAATACTTTTAATAGCAGAAATATCATTAATTAATTTTTCCTGTTCAAATGAAAATTTAAGAAGGTTATGAATTATCTGTTTCAGGTCTTCCACATTATCTTCCTGTTCTTCTTCTAAATTATTATTTAATTCATTTTCAATCGAATTAGCAAGTTGAGTTAAATTATCTGCATTCTTTTGTTGGTTTTTTGATGCTTTACTCATTTTTTTGTTTTTCATATTTTCAGAACCTTGCTGAAATTCATTCTTTATATCATTTATTGATTCTTTAAAATCATTTATTGACATTGGATTTTGAAGTTCATCGTTTTTCTTTTTAATGTCTTTAAATTGTTCTAATAGTTTTTCAAAATTTTCTTTTTGCTGATTTTGTTCCTTCAATAATTTATCTTTATCGGAATCTTTTTTAATTACATCATCGGATAATATTTTTTGATCATCGGATAATTCCTTTAAATTATCAACAACATTTCTTAAATTCTGTTCTATTTCATACTGTTTAAGAAGCTCAAGATTTTTATCTAATTGTTTTGACATGTCCTGATAATTCATTTTAAGCTCGTTAGATAATTCGTTAAATTTATCTTTGTTAAACTTGTCAACTAACTTATTATACTCTTCTATAAGTTTTTTTAAATCATCATTCAAAACATTTTTCATTAAGTCTTCTATTTGTTTTTGCTTATCAAGTAATTCCTGGTTTTCTTCTGAATTGGTGTTAAGCATATCATTTTTTTTCTGGTTATCATTGGATATCTGGTTAACAAGTTGTTCTAATTTATCTTGTTTTGATTTTATATTGTTGAACATTTTTGATTTTTCCCATGGTGATAAATTTTTATTAATCATATCTGATTGAAAATCACTAATATTCTTTTTTATTTCGTTTGCCAGATTCATACTAGCGTTAATATTTGCTTCTAAATTTTGATTTGCCAGATTTTCTGCATTGTACATTTCTTCTTTTGTAAGAATTTTAAATTCAAACATATTTGATTTTGTTGATTTACTACCACTTATTCCGTCATTATCCCAAATTTCAAAGTAATAATTTATCCTGTTGCCTTTTAACCTGATTTTAGAAAAGTCAAAACTATAGAAGAACTCCTGATAATTATTATTTTTAATAACAGGAATATTGATTGTTTTTAAGGTGTCAGTATTATCATCTGATTTATAATTAAATGTAAGTTTGTTGAATCCATAGTCATCATTAATGCTTCCATCAAAATAATATGTTGAATATTTTGATGAATCTTTCATGGATTCAATTTTTATGGAAGGAAAAAGATCAGGTATTACATTAATTGAATAATTTGCAAAATCATTTTTATTAAAATATTTATTATTAATTGAAATTTTGTATTTGCATGATTGTAAAAATCTTTGAGAATAGCTATAATTTAAATTATTCTTTGTAGCCTTATTTGAAATAGAATCGTTAAAAGTAAAAGTTAAATTATCTAAATCTTTGGTATTAAAGTCCCATTTAACTTTTGAGCCATAAGGAATAGAAATATCTCCGGAATTGTTAAGAAGTTTATTTTCTTCGTTGGTATAGGGGGGAACTTCAATAGAAACAGTAAAATCTATTATTGTTGGAGCAGGCAGAACTTTAATATTATAATAATTTGAGTTATATTCTTCAGTTGTAAAATAAAAATCAACGGAATTATTAAGATTTTTGAAGTTGTAACTGTATTTTGTATTAGATATTTTGTTCATTAAAAATGAGTTATCTCCATAAGAAATAAAAACATTTTCAGGGGTATATTTTCCTTTAATTAAAAGATTAACCTGAAAATCTTTTCCTTTTTGAGCTAAAAGGGAGTTATTCAGTAAAATAAATTTAAATGGTAAAGGGGGTTCAAAGTAAGTATTGTGTTTTACAATTCTTTCAGCGCCTTCTATAAGCAAGTTGGGCAAAAATATAAGTAAGGCAATTATTATAGCAGATAAAACAGACAGGTACTTCAGATATTTAAAATTGTATTTAAAATTTATTGCTTTTGTAAAAGGAATTGGCTTTAGCTGGTGAATTTTTTGATTAATACTTGCAATAATCAGATCACATGAAGTGCCTTTAATATTTTGCATTTCAGCAAGTTCTAAAGTATTTTGGATTTTATCTTTTATTTCAGGGAAATGGTTGGATAAAATATTTGAAGCTTGTTTGTGAGTAATAATTTTACCTATCTTATAAAATTGAAGTATTGGAATAAAAACAAAATATATAAATATTGATAAGTAAATAAGAAGAATAAAATAAAAGATAATTGTTCTTACAATAATTGAGAAATGGCCAAAATATTCTAATATAGAAACTGTCAGATATGAAGCTATATAAGTACAAATTGCTAATAGTAAACCCCGTATGATTTGATTTTTATAATATTTTCTTATAAAATCATCTAGTTTCTTTATAAGAATATTAAGTTCCTGGTTATTCATTTTTTAAAAAATTAATGAGACAACCATAAAGCAGGATTTAGTTTTGTATTTCCTTTCCAGATTTGTAAGTCAACAGAAGTTTTTCCGTCTTCATCAGTAAATATAGTGCCAATTGTCTGTTTTGCTTTTACTTTATCACCTGAATTTACAAAAACTGTTGTAAGATTTTTATAAACTGATAAATAATCACCGTGACGAATTATAACTACATTATTTGAACCAGGAATAGAAATGACTTTTGAAACAATTCCATCATATATCACTCTTGCTTTAGAACCATCGCTTGTAGTAATAGTGATGCCATTATTCATGGTTTTTACACCTTTCAATACAGGATGTTCATGTTCGCCATATGTTCCTGTAATTACACCTCTTTCTGTAGGCCATGGTAGTTTTCCCTGATTTTTTCCAAAATTATCAGAAATTAACTGATCTTCAGATGTTAAAGAATATGTTATATTTTTAGAAATGGTCTTATTATCTTTAATGGTTGATTTATTAATATTATCTTTTTCGTTATCATTTGATTTACTGGTAATATTTTTCTTTGTTTTATTCTTTTTGAGTTCATTTTCCTTTGCTTTTAATTCAGCTTCAATTTTTGCTCTTTCTGCTGCTTTTCTGGCTTCTTCCTCAATAATAGCTTCAATAGCTCTTTGCATTTTTTGAGCTTCAATTTGTTGTTCAACTAATTTTTTCTTTAATTCTTTTTCCTTTAATTTCAGGCTTGATAAAACATTTGTTTTTGCTTGCTTTTCATTTGATAAAATAATTGTTTGATTTTTATGATCATTAACAAGCTCAATTTTTTGAGATTTTTTTTGATGCAAATCAGAAATAAGATAAGCAATTGAATCTCTTGTACTAATAATCAATTTTGCTTGTTTTTGCCTATATTGAGTATATTGCTGTAAATATTTTATGCGTTTATATGCAGAATTAAAATCTTTAGCAGAAAAAATATATAAGAGTTTATTATAAGGGCTGTGGTTTTTATATGCAAAATAAATCAACTTTGCATATTCGTCTTTAAGAGCCTTTAGCTTTGCTTCTAAAGCAATTATATTTTTATCATTATTACTGATTTTTGAATCAATACTGTTTACTTCGTACTCAATATTTGAAATCAGTTCTTTTCTTGAATTTATTTGTTTGTTAAGTAAAACTAATTGATTATAGGAATTTTTTTTATTTTTTTTAGTTTGCTTAATAAGCTGGTTAGTATATTCTATTTCTTTTTGTTTGTTCCTTTTTTGTTTTTCAAGTGAACTTAAATTTTGAGCATAAGAAGTATTAAAAATAATTAAAAAAGAGAAAGTAATTATCGATAGATATTGATATTTTAATCTTATAAATAATTGTTTGCTATTCATTTATAAATTTATTTTTTTATAGTTTTCCGGAATTGTAAATGGAAAACTTAAATCATTACCTGTAACAATTTTACTATATTTTAAATTAATATTAAAGCTTTTATTATTATTATTATAATTAAGGCCAATTATAGTTGGAAAAACTTTATCATTAACATCTATAAAGTCAGAATATTCAATATTTAAAGTTCTTTTATCAGAATAATCAGTTATAGCCACTTTGTTTATTTTAAAAAT
>Ga0247841_10010773_pt1 | contig 12357 bp, 5 predicted proteins | sample LaCruzMarch2015__2_FD_192410 | JGI IMG/M metagenome (GOLD analysis project Ga0247841, IMG submission 192410) | Freshwater microbial communities from meromictic Lake La Cruz, Castile-La Mancha, Spain - LaCruzMarch2015_18m | ecosystem: Environmental > Aquatic > Freshwater > Lake | place: Spain... | reverse complement strand
TCGATTTTCCAAAAAAGTTTTTTTTACTATGGTAAAGGAATACAAAAAAATCCATCTATTTTTTTGGCATTTTTTTTTGTAAAAATACACGGAATTACAATCTAAAAAGGGAAATAAAAATTTTATTTCGATTATTCAGGTAACTTGTTTGATTTAAACTGATTTTATGTGGTAGTATTTTCGCAATTTTTATTAAATATATTGATTCATGTCCACTGCCACATCTCTTTTTCAACCCTCATTAAATCGAGTAGAAGTTTCTAGAAAAGTTCTAGAACCTTTACTTGATAAATCCGTAACGTTTACATGTTCTACGAAAGATCATGTTCAGCTCTCTGTTACTGTGCGAGTGGAAGAGATCTTTCAAAAGTTTAAAGCAGAAATCAATCTTGGTTATGCTAAATGCAAAATGGAAGATGTTCATTTTGCTGGCAGCTCAGTTTCAAGCCTTTGGTCGAAAGAAGAATTTTCAGATATCGATATACATGGTTTGATCGATTTAAGGGGGACTGCAGATAATCAAAGATTTCGTGAAACTAATAACGTAGAATGGATCCTTTTACAAGTCATACTTGATACTATCAAGCCTCAAGTACCTCCAGAAAACTTTTCGAAGATTAATAAAGAGTCATTTCTTTATACGAAAAAAGTTGCTTTTCTTAATGCGCGCAATGGACCTTCTTCGCTACCGTTTAATGTGCTTTCTTTGAGCGTAGGAACTCCTCCTATAGAGTTTTCTGTATGGTGTCTTTTTGAAGAATATTCTGGCCCTCCAATTAGGCGTCATGACTTCAATACCAGTGCTCTGAAATTGCGATCCATAGATTCCGATACATATATCCTAACTTCATCTTCTGGTGAAGTAATGCAGACTCTTGTTGATATAAGCAGAGGGGAGCTTAATTGCTATAGACCCGAAGAGCTCAAAGATAAAGGTCTTTCAAGGTATCTATCTAAGGTCATTCGTTCAGGATATACAGATTTAGATCCTTCACTTTTTGGAAAATTATTTTCCGCAGGCGTTATAAGAAGCAGTGAGTTAGAGAGCCCACTTACCCCCGAGCTGTTTATTAATCAGCTAAAATTTGAATTTAATCGATCCTCTCAAGACACTCCGATCTATAGGACGATTCTTCTTCATTTATGGTTTATGAAATCAGATGAAGAACCTTTTTTAAGATTAAATGTTTTAGCAAAAAATGAGCTTATTCGAATTTTTTCGGCTGCAGCTTTGCCTTTAGACAAAGAAATGCATGATCTTGTATTGAATGATAAAAGATCAGAGCTAGCCTGGTTACTTCTTTGCATGTGCGATACGTATAAAGAGATCAACTATAGAGGCGAAGAATCCCTTCAGCTCACTTTTTCTTTTCCCTCAGAAGAATCTCACAAACGCAAACTTTATCTGCCTTTACCTATGCGAGGTCTTGCGAGATTTAAAGAAGCTATGTCTCCGGAAACATTTTTATCCAACGAATTTACTAAAGTTTCACCCGGACGTATTTCGGGAGAGTATCTTGAAGGCCTTTTTGAGATTGCAAACAAACTTTTTTCTAATGAACAAAATTTCCCTATTCTATTCGCCCTGACTCACAAGTTTCAGCTTAGAAAATCGGAAAATTATCTTTCTTCCTTCGTTTACTGGGCCTCGAGCTTGCCAGACCAAAAAAAGAAAGAAATTCCCGAAGAGATACTGAAAAACGTTCTAGAGGGTATCAAAGAAGAATCTTCTTTCAGTGATCAAAAAGCTCTTTTAGATATCCTCTATATTCGATTTGGCTCTTCAGAAGAAATCCTTGAATGGCAAACGACAAGTTTGCAGAGCGAGCCGATTTCCTTGATGGTAATAAGGCTCATTAAACAAGAGGAATTTTCTTCACTTGAATTAAAGACCCAAGAGCTTTGTTTTGCTATTGCTAAATCAATGATTCATAAGCTTTTTACAAGTACTGAGAGTGCATCGACCCTTTATGCTAAAGATCCAGCTGGATGTAAGCGAACGTTGTCCCTTGTTTACAAGCTTTATAAAAGTGGTAGGATCCCGCTTGGTCTGGCGGTGCGCGGTATGCAATTTTGTACAGATTGTAGCTTGTATGAATCATCGGCAAAGTTTCTTAAAGAATTTTGGGACAAGAAGGAATCTTCTTATGTTCAACTGCTTCCTATTGCGCTAAATTTAGCGAAGGCAAATTTTTCAGTATATGTTAACGCTCTTTGCTCAAATAAAGAGCCTTTAGACTCAAAAGTGCGCGAGTATTTTATTTTTGAAGGGATCGCAGCTCTACTAGAGCAAGAAGATCCTGACATTGAAACAGCTAAAAAGCTCGTGCTCGAGGCGAATGCCATTTTAGCTTTTGAAGATAAAGTAGCTTTAGCCTCTAGGATTTTAGAGAACTCTGATCATGTGGGTTTCGCTTCATTATTTACTCATGTAGTTACAGAATACAAATTATCCGTTGCCTCTTTTTCTAATATAGAAGATTTAGATAGGAATCAGCTTGTTTTACTAGAAAATCAACCCGATTTTGAGTCTGTCATGCACTCAAATGTGAAATTTGCTAAACGTATTACAAAAAGAGCGGGTGAGTTACATCTCGATTCAATTTTGACTCAAGGACTTAAAGTTCTTGCGAGAGTTGATCCTCTTTCCTGTATTGAGCTTATGCAAATTCCGAGCTTTGAATCTGATTTAACTGATGCATCTTTCTCTATATGTGTTGATCTATGGATTACTATTCTTAAAGGTATTCCTGAAGGGCAAGAAGATCTAGTACGAAGATCTTTAATGAGACAACTTGATATCTTTAAAAGTCATATGGATAGAGGCTCTCATGATGACTTTATGGAATTGATAGATCAAGTTCGAAAGCTTCATAAGGAAGCTGTATATTTTACATTAGATTCTGAGTTTTGGCCTCAAATCTGGGCAATTGCTAAACAACTCCGCTCCTCTTACAAAAGCGTATCAGATTGGGTAGATCTACCTGATGCAAAAGTATGCGCAGCAAAAGGGGCTGAAAAAATCCCTATTATGCTTTCTGCCTTCACATTTGATGCAGACTCAGCATTGAAGTGGGCTAATGAATTGCTAGCTGATGGGAAATACCCAAAAGATTTCGCTTATATAAATCTTAGTGCTTTACTTTCATGTTTTAACGAAATCGATTCTAAAATTCTAAAGCCTTCTTCTATCGAATCCATACCGATTGCTTGGAATGTTTTCGATAAGATTCCTTCATACGATAGATTGTCAAACTTCAGTGCGCGCAAAACAGCTAGTGACTATGCTCTATTTTGTATGACATTCGGCGATGCGTCAATTCGCTCAAGAATTTTAGACTACTATTCTAATCCGTTGTTTACTGCTCCAGTTACATTGGGTGGAATCTTTTTCGATATACATCCTTTTAAAGAACGTGATGTAGGACTACTAGCTTTATTACGCGCTTGGCAAAGTAACAAACATTCCGAACTTGTTTCAATTTCAGAGAGTCATTTTGTTTGGAGATCAAAAAATTTCAATGTTTCAATAGCTAGAGAAATTTGTCATCAATCTACGGAATACATGAAAAAAATATTTGAATCCAAGGATGAGCCAACACGTCAAGAACAAGAATGTATTTTTTCTTCTTACTTCCATTTCTTCTATTTTCAAAAACTTCAGATAGAAACACGTTTGAAAGAATTGAAATCACTTGAAAAGAGCGATTCTGAGAGTCTGGAGTTTGATCAACTAGATGCTAAAGAGGAGGTCGAAAACCTTAGCCTAACAATTGATGACTCTATCTGCAGATGCCTAGAGCATATAAAGAAGGTGAAAAAGATTTCTTATCTTCATGCTTTCATATACCACATGCAATCCGTACTCTCGAATTTGTCGCCTGAAGTACGAGATCGGATAGGGAAATTACTGATAGAGGCTGCTGTCGATTGTCTTGAAGCAGATAAAAAAGTCGAGCCAACTGATATCTTCTATGTTCATTTACAAGGACTTTACAAGCATATTTCAGTAATTTCAGGTCGCTCTCTATCGACAAAATTAAAGATAAGACTGATGAACCAGCTAATAGATGCCTTTTCGCGCTATATTACATTTGAGAGCGTTTTAGATAATAATCCCGAGAGAATATCTTTGTTCTTTCAATGCCTTGTTGTCTCTTTAACTAAAGAAGAATTAGATGACTTTTTTATAGCTTGGGTTCAGAAAATAGCCTTAGATGCAAAAGCTCTTTCAGATGCAGAGAATATTCTTTTTATGGAGTTTTTGCCTTATAAAATTATTAAAACGGGCGATCATGTATTGATAAAAAATAGATCTCTCCTATTAGATGCTGCTAAAACAATGGCTCTTGAAGCTCCATCTCAACAAAAAGCCATTTCTGATTTTATACATCAGATAATACCAACTCTGTATAGTGCAGTCTCAAAGCCCGAAACTCCCCAGGATATACGAAAACCGTTTAGATTGGAGATGTTTTCCTTTTGTCTTCTTTATTTCAAACAGTTCCCTCATTCCCAAATGTTCACCTCCATTTCCGTAGCACTTTTTGTGAGTTTTTTCGGCAAAAGAGATTCTGATGGAGTCATCGTGCCTCTTATCGGATCAGAAAAAAAACACTTTAATAACCTTGTGCAAGTTATTGAAAACATAAAAGTCGATGAAGATTTTAGAAATTCTAGTTTCGTCAAAGGAGTAACACTTATAAAATCACTTTTCGATTCGAAGATTGACTCTTTTAGAGACCATCTATCTCCTAAGCACTTTGCCTTTCTTAAAGCGTTCTTTGATGGACCTCATTTTGCGAGGAGCTTAAAATAATCTGCATTGCAAGCTTTTGTGTGAAGTAAATCATTTGTTAGATAGATATTTTTTAAACAACCACGTTCGAAGGTATTTTCGTTTTTAAAAGATTTGGGCGAATATTTTATCAGATAAAAAGGGTGTTATTAAAAATTTAAATTTATTCATTGTTAACTTTTCTTGTTTTTCATACAAGTCTTTACAATAAAAAACCTTATTATATTTAAATTAAAAAGCACATTTAATATAATAAACCTGTTTTTACCAAGATTTAACTGAATTAATGGGATTCAAAATGGTTGCATTTTCTTTAAGTCATCCTACAGCTACGATTTCCAGAGGAATTGAAAATTTAGAGATCTATGGGCAAAATTCAAATTTTTTTATCAAAGGGGCTTGTGGAGTCATAGCAAGAGCCGTGAGTCTGACTGTTTTTCCTGTTTTTTTGACACTTGAGCTCCTCTTTAAGAGGATACCTAAAATGCTTACCTCTATTGGAACAGATCAATACTCTAAAAAAGCGGATAAAGCTTTAAAGTACTTCCTCGCTATCATTCCCTCTATTGTTTTAGGAGCTTATTCTCCAACAGGGGTGACAGGCTTTTTTCTAAAACGAAGAAAATCAGATGTTGAAATAAGGCCCTTTGGCGTCGAAAAAAATTTTGGTGCTAAACTGCGTTTTCCTATCGAATATCCAAGAACCATTGAAAGTGTCCAAAGCATCGTTAAAGACGCAAAAGCTAAAGGGGAGCAAATATCTATAATTGGCGCGGGTATGAGCCAAGGAACGCAAACAGTTCGCAATACTGTGGATAAGGCGCGAGTTATCCACACTAAGAATTTGAAAGGGGTTAGACTCGATTCGTCAGAAAATACTGTCACCGTCGGAGCTGGGGCAACTTGGGAAGAAATTCAGCTAGAATTAGATAAAAACAATAAATCTGCCATTGTTAAACAGGCCTCCGATATTTTCTCAGTAGGTGGATCCATCGGTATCAATTGCCATGGCTGGGCCCATGAGTATGGATCGATTTCAAAAACTGTTAGGCAGCTGAAAGTTATCGATGCAGAAGGGAATCTTCGTATTTTGACGCCTCCTAGAGAAAATGTTCCTCTTGATGAGCTTACAGATGATGAAAAGTTATTTAAATGCATGTTTGGTACCATGGGGTATTTCGGAGTTGTTGTCGAAGCTACACTAGACATTGTCGATAATGAAATGCTTAAAGAAAGCACAGAGGAGGTCGATTTAGACGAATTCTTCGCTAATTACAATACCCACGTCAAAAATAAAGACGTACCTCTATTCGGAGGTCGATTAGTACTCGACACTTTAGAGGGCTGGCCATTACGTAAAATCTGTATGGTGAGTTATCGAAAGATAAAACAAAATTCTCAATCAACTCAGCAGCATGCTGCAGACCACAAGATCGTAGCAGAACCAAAATACGGAACCAGATTTGCTCGGATTGGCTTAAAATTGATATCCGATCTTCCCAATTTTATAGTGAAACGAATCATTAGTCTTTTCTGGAAGCGAGAAGTTCGGTCGATGTTTTCTGGGACTGTCATGACAAGAAATGAAGCTCTGCATCCTCCTATTAATGCATTTAACATGGCTCATCAATCTGATCTTCAAGCTGAATGGCTCCAAGAGTACTTTATAGAAAAGGAGAGACTCCCCAACTTTCTTCGACATTTAGGTGTTGTTCTAGGTTCCAATGATGTCAAACTTATCAATGCTACAATACGTCCCACTCCCAAAGATGACATATCTATATTGCCTTATGCGGAAAAAGATAGGTTTGCGGTTGTAATTTGTTTTTCTCAAAAAAAGACGAAAACAGAAATTGAGAAAACGAAAAAATGGATCAGCCATATCAACTCCTATCTTGAAGCGGAAAATGGTGTTTTCTACCAAGCTTATATGCCATATGCCACAAAACAGCAGTTTGAAAAGTGTTATGGAAAAGAGCGTATCGAAGAAATGCGCCGGCTTAAGCAGCATTTCGATCCTGAAAATCGATTTGGCAACGCCCATGCAGCGAAATATTATGATTAATGCAGAGAGGATTTGTGAGCTCAATAACTACTAATGTTTCCCCCTTTATTGGGTATGCACCAAATCCTCAAGATTACGTCGGGCAAAACACTACTGCAGAGCCTGTTTCACCTTTTCGCATGGTCTTTGGTTCAGATCAGTTAAGAGGGGAGTTTGTCAAATTTCTTAAAACCATATTTTTTCAGCTCGATGAGCATAAAGTATTAAAAAAGATAGATGAGATCCTCTCTGACCCGTCTAAATCAGAAAGCCAAGTCTACGAAGAGCTAGTTGCTACGATCGACCAGATGAGAAAAAGTACTCCTGCTCTATTTCATCAGCTGAAATCTCTTTCTGTTTTACAAAAGGGGATGGGGCTTCAAGCCGCAGAACTTATGAAAGATTTTCGGCCTGAAGAATTCCATAACTATTTAGAGATCTATTTTAGAAGGTATTTTAACACGATACAGAAGGCTGCCAAACTTCCTTTCGACGGCAGAATTTTCGATGTGAGTGATAAACCACATGATGGAAGTATAAAAGAAAAATTGGAAGCTGGAGCCCTGTTTTCTTCTTATCCCTATCAAAGGCATGTTTCTTTGAATGATCCTGATTGTACAGATCCCGAGAAACAGCCTGAAAAAACGCACAAACACATAGCTAACAAAGTTCCCTATGGACAAATCGATTTGATTGCGTGTCTTGGAGGATTGCATCATGTCCCCAAAGACAGAGTGTCGGTTTTTGTGCAGTCAATGCACAGCAAATTACGACCTGGTGGCGTAATTCTTCTCAGAGACCATGATGTCACAACACCTGAACTCAGAGCGATAGCTTCCGTTGTTCATTCTTTTGTTAACGCAACAGCAGGCGTTAAATGGGATGTCGAATCACGCGAGGTTCGCGAGTTTGAAACTGCAGAGTATTGGACTCATTTCATGGAGCGTCACCATTTTACCAAGATTTCTACAGACAATCTAATTTTACAAGATGATCCGACGCGAAATGCGATGATGGCATTTGTGAAAAATCCTGAAAATCTAAAAGAGCTACAACAAGCCGGCAAATATCGCAAAGATTGTGTAAGATCAGCAGACGGGACAAGAGCTACTTGGATCGAATGGGGCAATGTACGCTATGCTAAACAATACGCAGACTTTGTTCAGACAAGACATTCTTCTGCTTTCGATTATTTAGGCCATTTAAGACAACATTGGAAGTATTTTTCTGAATATGTCAAAGAGTCAAGAAACGATCTTTCTTACAAAGACATCATTTTTTCCGAAAATTTTACTATAAGCGCTTTCATTTTCTTTTCGATGACGTTTGAATGTTTATCTGGATATATCGCAAGTATTCCTAGCATGTTGGTTGCACGTATAAAACATGGAGTAAATTGGCGCAATGCGACCGATTTAACAGAGCTTGAGAAATATGAAGCTAAGGTTCAAAAGGAATACTCAGAATTTATCGACCATACCCCTTTCCATATGTTTCCCTACCTTAGTAAAATAAGCGGGTTATGGAGCGCTATATGGAATTCGAAGGAGAATTCATTGGTAAAATTCGCAAGTTCAGCAAGCGCTCTCATTTCGACACTTAGCCTGACTTTAAAAGCCGTTGTCTGTTTTCCAATCCGAATGATGTATACGCAGGATGGTCAATTTACAGCGCCTGATAGGGTAGCTATCCTGATCCATGATCCGAAAAATCAATTTCAGACGGGAGAGAAGCAGATTGGCGATCAGAAGCATCCAATCCAGATCGTTTACCAAACTCCTGATAAACATAAGATCGTTTTAGTTCCTCGATATCGACCATTTACACAATTGTGCAAAGAACTAGCGTCAAACGATGAAGTAAAGTTAATAGAGGTCGGAAGCCAACCTAAAATTACGGTAGATGTGGTCTTTAAGAAGGGAGAAGCGACTTCCAAGATTGGAGAGTCAAGGCTTATCTATGAAATGGATAAACTCCAGGATTCTGAAGAGAGGCGATATGCTACCTATGAGGTACCAGTTGCAAGTCTTGCCGCATTTGAAAAAGTCGTTGGCCCTGAAAGGATTGAATATATCCACGAATAAGCGTTCTGTTCAAATGTAGAGTAGGCATTTAGTATGTGAAAAAAAATTATCAGACCTTTAATAGGAGACTATAATGGCAGCTGTAGCCTTTGGAAGTTCGGGATCAGTAGATGCATGCTCGCTTGCTAGTTGGGAAAAGCCCATAAAATGTGGCACTATGACTGTAATTCGAACAGTAGAAATAGAGCAGTTCCCATCTCTTTTAAAAATTCTACAACTCTGGAAAAATTTTTATGAAGACATTCCAAAAGATGTTTGTGAAGGGTGCCGTATTATTAGTCTTTTTGAGCATAAAGATGGATCTTTCCTTGGAGGGGGAAGGGTTCTTGTAATCGAAGACAGCAGGGGTGTAGCTCAAGCATTTGCTAGAGTTACCGATTGGTTTAAAGGTCTTTGCGTTGAAGAGCTGGCAGTAGCTCCTTGGAATAATACCCCTTGTATTAAACATACGAAAAGCCTCGATTGGATTTTACAGCACCGCTTTATAAAAGAATTAACTTATCTTTATAGAGAAGATCCAAGGAGGCTAGTCAAATATACACCATACACAGGAACTCTTATGATGTATGGAGTACTCGAATATGCCAAATTTCAAGAAAAGGAGAATGTCCACCTATTTAGCTTAACTAGCTCACAAGACTTTTATGCTACCCTTGGAATGAAAAAAGAGAGGGAAAAGTATATTTGGAACCTAGCTGATGGGCTGCCCGAAGGACTATTTACAAGAATGCGAGCGAAATTTCCAGAAGAACTTGCTAGCAGAGTGCATCCTTTAAAAGGTTAAAAGCTCTCTTCAAATACCGCACATCCAAGAGGCGGTAATTGGATTCTAAAACCCACTGTCCTATCGCCTTCTTTTAATAAGCTGATATAAGAATTTGTTTTTCCACTTCCTCCAAATTCTGCTGCATCACTTGAAAAAACTTCTCTCATAGAACTGATTCTCGATCTATCATCTCCTTCAGGAAAATGGATTTCGTATGTTTCAAAGCAGTCTGGTTTCAAATTAAACACACAAGCAAGGTTGCCTCGATGGAAGCTTACGACGCTATTGACTTTATCTTTCGTTTCGATCCATCTCAAAGCCGAGGTTTCATCACTTTCGTATAGGGAAGGAGATGATCGATACAGATGGTTTAATGCGGATACCATTTTAAGCAAGCCTAGAGGAAGCTCATCGCCAGATTCCCATTGATGTTCAGCAAAAGTAGATTTTTTTCCAGGCGTTAGCATTTGAAAGCAACGCAGAATACGCGCATTTGCATATTTCCTCCAAATGTCTCCACCTGCCAGCGCATCAGGTCTTAAGTCATGATCATGAGAAAGTGCGCATACAGCTTTTCCGGCGATTGATGACGGCGCTCTAACAAGTTCATCATGATGATCTCCGCGATACGCAAAATCTTCTCTTAAATATTGTTGAATATCGTGTTGCCGTCCGAGGTCTAGCTGCCCATCGAAACCATAACCCCCAAATCCCGTCGGGCGTGTATAGATATCAGAATACTTTGCGCCTTCAGCAAATGTAAGAATGCCCGGATGGCTTTGATGGAGATATTCATTGAGAGAGCGAATAAAATATGAAGCTGATGGATTTTCTCCGAAGCCTGAGTCGATTAAAGGATCTACCGCATCTACGCGGAAGAAATCGATGTGCATATCTGCCCAGAATTTGGCAGAAGAAATAGCGTAATTACGAACAAAGGGATTATCATAATTAAACTTAAAGGCGTCCCAATCAAGAATTGGAGGGTAATGCTCAAATATGTTGGTTCCGTCATAAGAGCAAAGACCGAAAGAATCTCTTACAAAATGGTTAGGGATAAAATCAATGCCGACTCCAATATTTCTTCGATGTAGAGTATTTACCAAATTTTGGAAGTCATGAATGGTTCCCAGCCTTGTTGTTGGAGCACATAAAGAAAGGGGTTGATAGCCTCCTGAGGCCATATTCGGATGTTCGAGCAGCCCCGATAGAGTTACATGGGTATAGCCCATGAATTCGCAATAGCTAGCGATTTCTTCTGCCAGTTTTGCATAAGATGTAATGCCTGGATTCCAGGAGTTCAGGTTAATACCAACAGAGCTCATAGGGAGGGTTTTGCCGACAGCTTCTGCACGTCTACCCATCCATTCATCATCACTCCAGTGCATGGATAAAGGATCTCTTACAACAGACTCGTAATGAAAATAATCGGTATGACTCTCTGTTTGTTCGCAGGCAAAAGGGTCTATTTTTTTTAAAACATTGCCATCATGTGCAATGATTTCGTAATAGTAAGTAGAGCCAGGACTTACGCCATCCAAAGAAGTTTCCCAGTAGCCGAGCTCTGGATTTCTTCCCATTTCCATTCTTCTGCATTCCCGTCCGTCATAAGTCATGACTACGTTTACAGCTCTTGCATTCGGTGCTTGAACGCTAAACTTAGTTGATTTTGTATAACCGTTATAGAAAGATCCGAGTTCGGTATGCAAAAGGCCTCGAATAGGAGCTTCGACTTCACTTCTGGATTTAACATCGAGCTTTAGATAGCAACGCTCTTTGACTTCATGTGATAAAAAGGGATGAGATAAAATGCACCTATAAGCCGCTTTTCGAGTTTCCTGTATAGGAATATAGTCACGTCTACATTCGAGCAAGTGAATCATTTGCTGGAGAAGATCTCCTCTGTTAGGGACGAGGAAAGGCTGATCTATTCGAAGTTTATGAGGATTATTATGAATTTGATTTCTTCCATAATCTAAGAGCTTAGGGCACCCATCCCCAACCCACACCCAAAAATACAGCTCATTTTTTGTCTCATCAGAAAGAGAAGAAAAGATACGGATATTTGCCGAATTATCATGATTCCAATACAGAGACGCAGCTAAATCATTAAGGTTGGAAATTTCCGATGTGATCGCATCATAGGAATCAAGAACTCTAGAAGCAGGAGCGTATGGTACAGCGCCGCCGGTCGGAGGGGTAGGATAATTTCCAGTAATGTGATGTGACATAGGTTAAATTCGGCCTGCTGTATAGTACAATAAATAAATATTGTAACATTTTTTTTATATAAAAAAAGTTTGTAATGTTATGTGTATAGTTTTTTTAGAATAATCACGTTTTCTGAATAAAATTAATTACAAGAAGTGACTAACTTGAAAATGTGGTTATATCATTATGAATATCAATAAGATAAAGCGCGATAAAAAAAGGGGGCTTACCTTGCAAAATCCCAAAGATCTTCCTGGACCTAGCATCTTAAGTCTTAAACATTTCTAGACCGTTCATTTAATTGATTTTCCTCTCACTTTATTTCTTATAGGGCCGTATAATATCTAAATTTTTCAGTAAAAATGGAGTTAATTATGTCATTTGCTTTTTCGCCTTTAGTGAGAAATATTCCTCCTTCGAACTATCATTTGATGGTAGGCGATACACCAGATAC
>Ga0247841_10010772_pt1 | contig 12358 bp, 9 predicted proteins | sample LaCruzMarch2015__2_FD_192410 | JGI IMG/M metagenome (GOLD analysis project Ga0247841, IMG submission 192410) | Freshwater microbial communities from meromictic Lake La Cruz, Castile-La Mancha, Spain - LaCruzMarch2015_18m | ecosystem: Environmental > Aquatic > Freshwater > Lake | place: Spain... | reverse complement strand
GCGATATATGGGAATAACAAGGACTTTGGAAACTATAGCAGGGGTTTATGATAGTCAAGCACTTGATCCGCACGTCAACCGTGAACGCTTTAGAGCTGAGTGGTGGGCTTAACCGATGACCAATGAAAAATGATCGGTTATTCTGAATCTACCTACTTGAAGGCATGCGCCACCTGGCCCTCAGGCCCAACCGACCTCTCGCGCGCTTACCATACCACTTCTTTCGACCCACTCCGCCTCTAATGCATACCAAAGTCTTTTTGATCATTAGTTGCATAAATCTAGCGCAGGATCTAAGGAGAACTTAATAAATGGCCAATCGCCGCTCATTCAAAGCTGATGATAGCTTCTTGGAGAAGTTATGCATTGGTGCATTTGGCACAAAGGCCGTAATTCATGATCTTTCGAGACAAGGCCACAAGCCTATCGAGCTTGAACGTGGTTCTACTAATTACAAAATATGGAAAAATATTAAAATAAAGCGCGTGAGAGTGCCTGACATTCTTTGCCTCAATTGTGGCCTCCGGATTGAAGCTCGTGCAAAAACTAAGCCTGAAATCAGTATGTCTCATTCGGTTTCCGATCCAAATCGTGGGTGGGATAAGGGTCTTTGCGATAATGACGCAGTAGCGCTTTCCATTTCGTCTAAAACCGGAAATGGTCCGACTGATTGGTGCATCGAGTCATTAATTCAGTATTTGCCCGTAGGCGAACTCAGAAAGGCCTTTAGAGAAAATCATGTTGTCCTTGAAAAACCTAAAGGGGCTGAAGAGGGGTTCGAGCTTCGTGTAGTTTGGCCAAGCTCTATTGCAAGCAATAACGGAAAAGTTATTGATATCACTCCTTATAGACTGAAGTTTAGAAGAACTTCTGATGACAGGGTTATCTCTTTGAGCCTCTTTAAAAGAGGAATAGACCTCACGCCACTGGTTAGAGTTGGAGACGCAATTGTTAAAAGTCAGATTTTGGCTTCTGTAATCCCAGCATCCTCATCATTTCCGTGTTCTTCGAGAGCAACTGAAGAGACATTTCTTTCGCTTTTAGCCTCCTATTCTGTTGCAGACCGATATGCCGCAGTTAAGGCCCTATCACATTTTAATTCGCTAGACGCAGTTGAGGTTCTGAGGAGACGTATGAATGACGATACGGAGCATATCTATGTCAAGCTAGAAGCATCTGCGGGACTTGCGCGCTTTGGCTTAAATGATGGAATGGACTTCATAAATAAAACACTCAAAGGCGAGTACTTGGAGCATAGACTCGAAGCTGTAATCATTCTTGGGGAGATTGATCCTGGAATATCCCACGATACATTGATTTCGGTTCTTCTTGATAAAGGGCAACATCCAGATATTCGGGCTGGTGCTGCATGGGCACTTGGTGAACAAAGACGCCCAAGTAGTGCAGATGCGCTGATTGAGTCGTTTTTGGAATTATCAGAGCCGATACGAATCGAAGCCGCAAGAGCACTCCGTAAGATCACACAGACCAGCAAGAAGCATATCCTTTCCAGACTTCCATCATCAGAGGATGATCAACGAGCAGGCATTGCATGGGCAATAAGTAAATCTGGTGACATCGAAGTTGATGCTCTTATCGGAGCTATGGTAGATGACGATGCAAGACGATGGGTAGCATACATTCTAGGAACCCAAAACCAAGAGGAATATCTTAGCGAGATAGAGTTGCTTCGATCTAAGGATCCTGAAGTTTATTTTGCAGTCACCGTTTTATGGAAGATCTTTTCCAGCTGGATTTACGGATTGGAGGAGTATTGAGAATGTCCACACAACTCCCAGACCCTATTTACACGACAATATGGGGCAAAGCCTATGTAGGGGATTCTTTGGACCTGCTTCCAGCATTGGCCGCTGAATCAGTTGATTTGGTGATCACTTCTCCACCTTTTGCCTTACAGCGAAAAAAAGAGTATGGGAACGAAGATCAGGAAGATTATGTGGATTGGTTGCTTCAATTTGCAGATCCAATCAAACGTGTATTAAAGCCAACGGGAAGTTTTGTGATCGACTTGGGTGGAGCTTACCTTCGCGGCAGGCCGATTAGATCACTCTACAACTTTCGCGTTCTATTGAGGCTTTGCGATGAATATGATTTTAATCTTGCAGAAGAATTCTTCTGGCACAATCCTGCAAAATTGCCGTCACCAATCGAATGGGTAAACAAGAGAAAAATCCGAGCCAAAGACTCTGTCGATACAATTTGGTGGTTCTCGAAGACTGATTATCCCAAAGCAAATGTGCAATCTGTACTTGTCCCATATTCCGAAAGAATGAAAAAATTGCTGAAAGATAGTGATAAGTTTTACAGTCCAAAGAAGCGTCCTTCCGGACATGATATAAGCAAACGATTTAACGAGGACAAGGGAGGTGCGATTCCTTCGAATCTCTTGCAGATATCGAATACCGAAAGCAATTCGACTTATCTTCGCAATTGCCAGATGGTAGGCGCAAAGCCTCATCCTGCAAGGTTTCCCGAAAAGCTTCCCGCGTTCTTTATTGAATTTCTCACTGAACCTGGGGATACCGTCTTAGATATATTTGCAGGATCAAACACGACTGGGGCGGCAGCTGAACATGCATGTAGACATTGGATAGCATTTGAAAAAGAGCGCAATTATCTAGAGGCTTCAGCTTTTCGATTCATCGAAGACAAGTCTAACAAGGAAGTTGAAAGCATGTGGCAGAGATTATCCGCTTCGACAAGAGCGATCCATCTTTCGAATAGTCAACAACAATTATTGTTAACTCAGATCTAATACGGATCACTCCGTCGCGAATCTCTTTGTGGTTGGCCCGCATCTGCTATGCTATAATTATCTGCGAATAGTAATCAAGCCTCCCAGGGCATTTTGCCCATCATTTTTTTGATATACTCCTCCTTGGATAGACCACTATTCTCCGTCAGCCTCTGCTTGAGCTCTGAGCCATGCTCCTTGAGCCATTCGAACCTGGTGCAGGAGTCCAGATCGCTGCAGGAGCTGCATATCTCGTATCCCCTTTCCCGGGCACAGATCCGAATGGTGCAATCGGGGGGGCCTCCACCGTTCTCGCATCCGGCACAGCAGGCATACTTTTCCATCCAGTCCAGGCCCCTATCCACTGCCGTCCAGTCGACGACCTCTCCCCCCGGCACAAAAGGAGACCACATGGGAATCTGGCAGTCCACAATATGCTTTTTCGTCCGGCCTGCGCTCTCGGCTGCTTTGCCGCTTCCGAGCGGACATGAGCCGCAGACAATGCCGCAAGGCCCGGCTTGATTTTTGATTCTGTCCAAGGCTTCTTTCATAGTAGTGATATATTCCACTCCGAAATATTTATACTATTCTTTTCGGGCCATCAAGACGGCTCCAGCCCTGGCCCAGGCTTCCGGCTGCGTCCTGGACGGAGAGATCGCCGTATTCCCTTCGCCAATGCACCGACAACGCCGGAAGCAGGATGGTTCGAGCCCCAATCGGTGGTGCAGGTCTCTGCTCAGGAGGTCACGTTGGACGGCCACCTTCGCGCACCGGTGTTCCAACGCACCAGAGATGACAAAGAGCCGCATGAGTGCACAATGGACCAAATCAATTGAAAAACCCTCATTGCAAAAACCGAACTGAGGGCTGGCGTACCGCAGCCTGATCCTTTAAATCTACCCCCGCCTTACGCCATCACCTGCTCCTTGAGAATATAGCGGATCAAGTCTTCCGAGAGCTTGGTCTCCCTCTGCAGCTTCTTTACAGTCTCCTCGATGCTGTTGCCTTCCGCCATGAGGTTTGATATTCGGCCCACAATCTTCTCGCCAACAGCATAATACTCATCGATATCCTTTCTATGGCCCCAAACATCTCCTCGCAGGAGCTGTACTCCCTGGATCTCCAGGAATTGCTGGGCGGCCTTGGACATGGTCTCATGGTAGGATGGCGGAATCTGTACGGCTCTTAGACGCGGACAGGACTGGACCAGGTTCATCACATCCATATTGGAGGCTCGGAAAGCCAGATGAACTAACTGCTCGTTCCTGTTTAGGTCGGTGATCTCCTTCTTAGAACTAACTACCCTCAGTTTCATGCCACTTACCAATGCTCTCAAAATATTTATAGATAATGGTAATCATAGTAATCCTTAATTAGATATACTGAGATCAGTAACTGAATAGGTAAAATATTTATGCATCAGCGCTAATGCTCAGAGATATTTGCCGATTTATGTCAATGATTTGAATATGTTTATATGATACATTGATTTTTATATTAGGAAAGCTAGCTCTTAACCAGTTAGCGGTAATATAGCAAATCAGGTTCTGCTATTTGTTTCTGTTTTTTTTTTGGCCAGGCTTTTCAGGTTTACAAGAGTTCGGAACAAGATTTTAATTTGTCCGGAATTAGTCCGGTATCGCCCTGCCTAAGCGCCGTCCTGTCGGAAAGACCTCACCGCCGCAGCGCAATTCGTGAGAATCCTGCTCGCCAGATCTTGACTGGGCCAGGAACCCAGGCCGCAGTCAGGACCTGTCGCCCTCAGCCTATCTCCGAACTTTGCATAGACTTTGTCCAGCCTTTTCCTCATGACCTCTGGCGATTCCAGCTCCAGGATCTCCCTTTCCAGCCGGGCCATATCATCCCAGAGATTTATGCCGAGCTTATCATTCAGTCGGGCGGACATGGACAGAATATCGGTGCGCGCGATTCCCGCGCGAAGATAACTGTCCGTCTCATCCAGGACCTTTTTGTCGATCAATTGCAGATAGTCGGGATGCGCAGCCGACTCAATGCCCACGATATTGATGCCGGGAACGCGAGCACAGGCCTCGGCATAAAGGGGCGAATGCAGGTGTACTTCGCAGTCCCTGCCCCGACATGGCATGCTCGCGATTCGCAAGGCATCGAGAATCTCATCCTCAGAAAAAACGATGTTGGAGTTCAAACCAAGGCTCGGCTCGTCCAAAGACGCCACAGACATCTTTCCCTCCTCCAATGCCACGCCAAGGAACCTGGCCACGCTCTTCGCCAGGGTTTTGAGAATATCCGGATAATGGGTGGCCCCGAAGGCGGAGATATAAAGCTCCACAGGTCCGGTGACGCAGACGCGCACCTCCCGGCCCGCCGGCACCGCCTCCAGCTCCATGATCCTGGCATGCTCTTTCTTGATCAGGTAGGGACTCTCCGTCAGGTCCGGATTCTCGATGTCGTCCATGAACATGCGGATCATATCCCGGAACTGAGGATAGGTAGGAACCTCTACGCCGGCACGGCTCTTTTGAGCCAGAACATCGCGCACCAGCTCTAGATACTGATCGCGAGAGAGGCTCTGCAGTCGCAAGCCTTTGGGCAGGGGAAAGCTGCCGATATCATCGAAGAATATGCTTTGCCTTGACATCCCCTTTTCACCTCTGAAGAAAGCGCCTCAGGTAATCCTTTAAAGAGGCGTACTGTCCATCGATCATCTCGAAGTCCTCCTCCAGCTCGTCCAGCCGGGCCATGGCCGCAGGCAAAGGCGGATTTACGCCGGTGGCTCGCACGATCTCCTCCGGGAACTTGGCCGGGTCGGCCGTCTCCAGGGAGACAGAAGGACCGGCGTCCCCGTATTCCTGCAAGTATTTCATGAGCCCGGCCCATCCAACGGCTCCGTGCGGCTCCAGCAGGACTTTGTGCCGGCTGTATGCCTCCTTGATGGTCTGGCGGGTCTCTTCGTCAGTGATGGATACAGCATAAATGTCCTTTCGCATGGCCGCCATGTCCGGTTGCAGGCTTACGTGGCCGGTCTCATCCATCTGACCGCCGTAAAGGCAAAAGAGGCGGGCAAGGTTACTGGGGTGGCCGACGTTCATGGCATTGGAGATGCAGTTTTTACTGGGCCGGATAGGCTCGTAGATGCCTGTATTCATGAAGCGGGGGAACTCATCGTTCTCATTGGTCGCCACCACGAACTTTTTTACGGGAAGGCCCATCTTCATGGCAAAAAGGCCGCCCATGAGGTCTCCGAAGTTGCCGCTGGGCACCGAGAAGACGATCTCCTCGCCCCGCGCTGCGGCGCGTGAGCAGGCATAGAAGTAATAGACGGACTGGGGCAGCAGTCTGCCGATATTGATGGAATTGGCCGAAGAGAGGTGGAGAGCAGACAGATCGACATCTACAAATGCCTGCTTGACCAGAGCCTGGCAGTCATCAAACTTGCCCTTCACGGCCAGGGGATAGATATTTTTGCCCAGGGTGGTCATCTGGCGGCGCTGCCTCTCTGTTACCTCCTTCTCCGGGAATAATACTACTACTAATACGTTATCCAGATCATAGAAGGCATGAGCCACGGCAGAGCCCGTGTCTCCCGAGGTGGCGGTGAGGATGAGTATGCTTCTGCCTTCCTGGCTGAGGAAGTACTGGATCAGCCGGCCCATGAGACGGGCGGCGAAGTCCTTGAAAGAACAGGTGGGGCCGCGATCCAGCCGCATTACATATTTATCGTCATAAACTCGCTCAACAGGGACATCGTAGTTGTAGGCGTCTTCCAGCATGGCCCGCAAGTCGGCTTCTGGGACGAGATCGCCCAAATAGGGCTTGATGACCTCGTAGGCGATTTGCGGATAGCTCATCTTGGGAAATTGCCCTATCCGGCCCCTGGGGATTGGGGGGATTTCTTCCGGCATGTAGAGCCCCTTGTCCGGGGCCTGGCCCATCAAGAGCGCTGCTCGAAAGTCCACGCGCTCGGTTTGGCCGTTGGTGCTGAAGAATTTGATCAGAGACATGGTCACAAGAAATAGGGTGGAGCTGATCTTTAAGGCTTTGCCAAGCAGGACCGAAATCCTTATATTCGATTATTGTCTACGATTGATTCGTCTAATATCGAAAAAATTAGACTGCACTGCAAAAAGATTCCCATTAATCGGGAGGAAACTTGCTGAGATTCGAAGCAGACTACTTGTTTGAAGATGCCGCAGGCATCCGCACAGGCATGAGACCGGCGAATTGGGATCTGCCCCAGGGCCCGGAACCCGGACCCCAGTGGCCCAAGAAGAGAAGACCGCAAATCCTTTGACGCAAAATTGAGCAGGAAGGTGGCCTTCGCGGCCCAGGCCCAAAAGACGATTCCGAGAGTCTATTCTTTTTTAGCGCTCATTTTTGATAGGAAGCAATTTCAGGCTGCGGTGAGGGAATATTTAAGTATTAGTTGTCAGGTAAGTTGGACACAAATGATGGTCGTATCGCCCCGATATAGTGATAAATATAACAAGGAGGAAATGAGATGGCGTTCTACACGTTGGGCCTCACTTTTAATCTTGTGATATTCCTGACAGTAATTGTACTTGCTGTCTGGATATATGGTATATATTTCAACTTTAAGAAATGGGGCCTCGGATCCACCGGCTACCACGACCAGTTGCGCAATAGCTTCTGGCTCTTCCTTGCCACCTGGATTCACGAGGCATTTAAGGACGGATTATGGGTATTTTTGAGGACGGTTGTACTTGATGTTCTTCTCTTGAGGAGGACACTGGCCAGAAGCCCGGTACGATGGGTTATGCATATGTCCATGTTTTATGGATTCCTGATGCTGGCATCACTTTCCGGCCTTGGACTAATGATCGATATCGTCGAGCATTTCAACCTGCTCGGGCTCTCGGCAGAAGCTGAGGCGGCCAAGGAACTCCTGTCGCTGCCCTTCGATATCTTCGGCTACCTGCTGCTCATCGGAGCCACCATCGCCGTATCCAGAAGAATCCTGCTCAAGTTCGTCCGGGATAACACCAGCGCCTATGACGCTTTCTTGATCGGCGCTGTGTTTCTCATCACCATTACCGGATTTTATGCTGAGTGGATGCGCGGCAATTCCTTCCTCATCGGAAATGCCTTTGAGTATCCCATCTATGCACCCCACTTCGCCCTGATTCACACCGTTATGGCAATTGGTCTGTTCGCCTTGATCTTACCATGGAGCAAATACATCCACGTCATAGCAACACCCATGACCCTTCTGGGCAACAGAGGAGGAGAATAAAAATGGCTGATCAAAAAGGCTCCAAGCCCTTGATGACGGGCTATATGTTGTCCACCCAGCTCATGGAGGTAGACGCCTGCAACAGATGTCAGGAGTGTATGAAGTGGTGCCCGACCTTCGCGGTGAGACCGGATCGGCCCGGCATTACTCCCATGTATAAGAATGCAAGGTGGAGAGAGCTCATGGCCAAGAGCCAGAGCCTGCGCGCCAAGATCTTCGGCCCCAAGCCCCTCACCGATGATGAGATGAAGGTCTTTACCGAGGATACATACAGCTGCACCACCTGCGGCGTCTGCGGCACCGTCTGCGAGGCAGGAATCAAGACCGTAGAACTCTGGGAGGCCATGCGGCCCAACCTGGTAAAGCGCGGCGACGGACCTGTGGGAAAACAGTCCATGTTTCCCAAGCTCGTCAAAGCAGATAGGAATCCCTACATGGCCAAGCAAGAGGATAGGCTATGTTGGGTTCCGAAGGACATCAAGGTGCAGGAATCCGGCGATATAGTGTACTTCGCAGGCTGCACCGCAGCATACCGGCAACAAGCATTGGGAGTAGCCACGGTCAGGATTCTGGATAACCTTGGCGTCCCCTTCGCGATGCTGGGCAAGGATGAATGGTGCTGTGCTTCTGCCATGGTGAGAACCGGCCAGAGAGAGGTCATGGCTGAGCACGCCGTGCATAATGTCGATGCCCTCAAGGATAGTGGAGCCAAGAATGTGCTCTTTGCCTGTGCCGGCTGTCTGAGAAATGCAGCCGTCGACTGGCCCATGTGGTATGAGGGCTACATCCCCTACGAGACCATGCCGCTTTCGGTGTTCCTCAGGGATAGGATAAGAAAAGGGGAAGTAGAGTACAAGATTCCCCTGGACTATTCGGTTACATACCATGACCCCTGCCACAACGGCAGGCACCTCATGCACCTCAAGGGAAAGGATTGGGCCTTTGAAGCCTCTCGTGACTGCATCACATCTATCCCGGGATTGAAGTTCAGGGACATGGTGCGCAACAGAGCGCTACAGAGGTGCTGCGGCGCAGGCGGCGGCGTTAAGGCCGGTATTCCCGATCTGGCTCTCGATTGTGCCAAGGCCAGGGTCAAGGACGGAGAAGAGGTTTCCGCGGATATCATGGCATCTACCTGCCCCTTCTGCCGAAGGAACATCATGGACGGCAGAAACGACGCCAAGTCCAGCATAAAGGTCCTGGACGTTGTAGAGCTCATGGCAGCATCCATGGGCCTGGATACAACCATACCGGAGAATCCGTACACCAAGTATCAGGAGCAGGATGTACTGGTTTGCGGCCCGGCAACCTGCAAAATAGAAACCGTCGAGCGCAAGGAGCCCGGCAAGGATCTGGTGGGCGAGGCGCATTAAACATACAAAGGATGCCCGGAATTCCGGACATTCTTTTTAATATTTTATTTTTGAAGATTTATACAGCTCCGATACTTTTATCATTTCTCCCGCCCAGGCATTGGCAGGATGTCCCAGGACTTTCGCCCCTTCAAGAACATCAATTTGTTCTCCAACCACTATCTGGAAAAGCTGGTCAAAGACAGACCCGAGTGGCGGGAGGCCGATGTCGCGCCGGCATTTGCCGCCATCAATGATCTCTACCTGCGGAAAATGCGCGTCCTGGAGAACTACAACGAATCCCAGTTAGAGGAGAACTTCATCCGCCCGGTGCTGCGCATCCTGGGGCACTACTTCGGCGTGCAGGGCAAAGTGCTGGGAAAGGACCGGACGCCGGACTACGCCTTCTATCCCGATGAGGCGAGCCGGGAGGAGGCAGAGGCCCATCCTGCAGATGATTACTATCGGCGCGCCGTAGCCGTGGGCGATGCCAAGTCCTGGAAGATCTCGCTTGACAAAAGCCGTAAGGGCCAGGGAAGCTTCGAGATGCAGAACCCCAGCTTTCAGATCGATGTTTACCTGCGGGACACGCCGCCCAAGTGGGCGATTTTGACATCGGGCCGACTCTGGCGGCTCTACCACGAGACGACGAGCTACAAGCTGGACTACTACTATGAGGTGGATTTGCCGGCATTGCTTGAGAAAGGCGATTTGGAGTGCTTCAAGTATTTCTATCTCTTCTTCCGCAGAGAGGCCTTCGGGCAGACGGTGGACGGCGGCTGCTTTCTGGATAGCGTTCGAGAGGAGAGCGTTGCCTATGCCCAGGAGATTGGCGAGGATCTGAAGGAGAACGTCTACCGGGCCATGAAGATCCTGGCGCAGGGCTTCCTGGCCGAGGCTGCCACCGGCGCGCCGGCGCCCAGCCAGGAGGCGGTGGGCCGGGTGCAGGAGAACAGCATGCGACTGCTCTACCGGATGCTTTTCATCTTCTATGCGGAGAGCCGCAGCCTGCTGGACACCAATAACAAGTACTACTACGAGCTATCCCTGCAAAATCTGAAGGCGGATGTGGCAGCGCGGCTGGACAGGGGCGAACCGCTGCTCTCTGTCCGCTATTCCTACTGGGAGAGCCTGAAAAACCTCTTCAGCCTGATCAACGACGGCAGTGAGTCGCGCCGCATAGCCAGAGAGGAGTTCTACATCCCGGCCTACAACGGCGGGCTCTTCGACCCCAATAAGGATGAGAACAGATTCCTGGAGAGCGCACGCATCGGGGACTCTTTTCTGGCAAAGGCCATCGACCTGCTGGCGCGTTCGGGCCAGGCCCCTAAAAAAGGATTTGTGGACTACTCTTCTCTGGAGATACGCCACCTGGGATCGATCTACGAGGGGCTGCTGGAGTACCGGCTCAAGGTGGCGGAGCAGGCGATGGCTGCAGTCAAAGAGAAAGGCAAAGAGCTGTGGCTGCCGGTGGGCGAAGCCGGCAAGCGCAAGATCCTGGACCACGCAGAGGCAGGCGAGATCTATCTGGCCACGGACAGGGGGGAGAGAAAAGCCACCGGCTCCTACTACACCCCGGACTACATTGTCAAGTACATCGTCAAGAACACCATCGAGCCTGTGATCGAGAAGAAGAAGCAGGAGTGGCTGGGCACCAGCCGGCCCTTTGCCGATCATATTCTTTCCATCAAGGTGCTCGACCCGGCCATGGGCAGCGGCCATTTTCTGGTGGAGGCCACTGACCAGTTGGCCCGCTGGCTGGTGCAGGCCTGGGCCACAGCCAAACCGGAGGAGTCTGACTCAAAGGAGATAGCCGAGCAGGATGTGCACTGGGCGCGCCGCGAGATTGTCAGAAACTGCATCTACGGCGTGGATCTCAACCCCATGGCCGTGGAGCTGGCCAAGTTATCGTTGTGGCTGACAACGGTCGCCTCCAACAAGCCGCTCAGCTTTCTGGATCACCATCTGCGATGCGGAAACTCGCTCATCGGGGCGGAGCTGGACCGGCTCACCGTTCTGCCCGGCGGAGCCGCGGAGCAGACGTCGCTCTGGAATTATGGGCTGAAGAGCCATACGGATGGGCTGCTCAAAAGGTACAGCCTCATGGCGGCGCTGCCCGACGATAATTTGCAGATGGTCAAGTGGAAAGAGGAACAGTTTCGCCAGATCAGGGAATCGGAGCTATCCCGCAAGCTGAACGAGCTTTCCAACGTCTGGCTGTCCACATTTTTCGGAAACATTGTGAGCGATGACGATTACTACGAGCTGCAAAACCACATCAGCCCGGAGAAATACCCGGACTGGGGCGGACTGCGAGGGCGGGAGTGGTTCAGAAGGGCGCAGGCGCTGGGGCGGGAGAAGAGATTCTTCCACTGGGAGCTGGAGTTTCCAGAGGCGTTCCAGGAGGAAGGACGCGGGTTTGATGTGGTGATCGGGAATCCGCCGTATGTCCGACAAGAGAAACTCAGTGAGGATAAAAGCTACCTTGAGATATATAAAACATATCACAGCATCGCCGATCTCTTTGTTTATTTCATTGAGCGTGGAGTTTCACTCCTTAATCCCGGCGGCATTTTCTCGTATATTGTGGCAAACAAGTGGATGCGCGCAAACTATGGCGAACCTTTGAGAATCTGGATGAAAAACCAGAACATAGAAGAGATCGTTGACTTCGGAGACTTACCCGTATTTGAAACGGCCACTACATATCCGTGCATTTTGCGCATATCTAATTCTTCGTTGAGACCTGGTTTTAATGCTGTGAATGTCGAAACACTTAATTTCAATAATTTAAATAATTATGTTCAGGAGCATTGTTATTCTGTTGACCGTACCTCACTAAATAATGGTGGATGGTCCCTAGCTAACGAACAAACTCAAAGATTATTAGAGAAACTAGTGCACCATAACATTAATTTTGCAACTTAATATAGTGCCTGTTCAGCTTTGACCTTGCATCGTTTTTTGTGAATTTCCATTTTATAGTAGCTTTTTTTACGTTACGTTCTTGCGCCCACA
>Ga0247841_10010771_pt1 | contig 12360 bp, 20 predicted proteins | sample LaCruzMarch2015__2_FD_192410 | JGI IMG/M metagenome (GOLD analysis project Ga0247841, IMG submission 192410) | Freshwater microbial communities from meromictic Lake La Cruz, Castile-La Mancha, Spain - LaCruzMarch2015_18m | ecosystem: Environmental > Aquatic > Freshwater > Lake | place: Spain... | reverse complement strand
GTTACCTTCTGGGGGTACTAAATTACTGGCAGATACGCAAATTAGCACGCGGCTTAACTGTTAATTAAGTGACTGGGGATGCAAATTCCTCTCTGCCAGCCAAATTAAGGGATTGCGTCAACGTTGGAGAGTTGAGGTGCTCTGTAAAAGCATTGCTTCGGCTGAGTAGGTTCGAATCCTATCAATCCCATTAATATCTGTTAGAGCTAACATCAGGGTGAGTCGCTGAGTAGGTGAAAACATAAATACTATAAAATTAGAAGAGGAGGTATTTATGTCACAAAAGATCAATACTATCTGGGACGATAAAGAAAAGATATTATTAATTATTAAAAACAGCAGAACTCGAGTTGAAGTGTTAAAAAAATTAGGTTATAGTGGACAAACTACATTTAGTCGCAAAAAATTAAATCTTTTTATAAAAGAAAATAATGTCGACATATACCATTTTAATAAAAGTAACAATATTGAAGAAAATATATCAAATGTGGATAAATGGAAACTTATTCCTTCGCTTGTTTTAGAGTGTGATTCGATACATGAATTATTAAATAAAATTGGATTCCGATCTCACACATCATATTATAAAACAGCGAAAAAATTGATCGAAAAATGGAATATTGATATTAGTCATTTTGGCTCGAAAAAAAATTATGGTAAAAATAAATGTCCAAGTAGACACAGCAGTGATGAAATATTTGTTGAAAATTCAACTTTTTATCCAAGTACTATTAGACGTAAAGTTTTGAAAGATAAGTTACTTGAATATAAATGTGAAATATGTAGTCTTAATGGAGTTTGGAATGATAAGCATTTAACGCTACAGATTGACCATAAAAATGGAAACTCTAAAGATAATAGAATAGAAAATTTAAGATTTTTGTGTCCTAATTGTCACAGTCAAACAGATACTTATTGCAGACGCAAAAATAAAATTACTGGTAGGTAGTTCAGTTGACAGAACAATCGGCTGTTAACCGATTAGTCGGGGGTTTGAGTCCCTCCGTGCCAGCCAATTATATCAGTGGGTAGGCTAACAGTGAGTCACTCGGCCTGGAACCGAGAAGAAGTGAGTGCGACTCTCACCCCACTGACCAAATTATGGGGCCGTATGTCACCGTTTGACAGGTGAAGCTAACGCACGTGCACAAATACGTTCGTTGCCTTTAAGGCTGAGTAGGTTTGAATCCTATATGTCCCCACCAAATTATCTTGGTGTAGGCTAATTGGTTAGTCACCTGGTTTGGGGCCAGGGTCGAAAGACACATGTCCGTTCAAATCGGACCACCAAGACCAATTTAATTGGCCATTTTGAACTGTATAATTATAAATAGTTTAAAGGAGTTCAAAAATGGCCATAAATAAAACATGTCTGCAGTGTGGAACTTTATTTCACACAAAAGAAAACAAAGGTAAATTTTGTAGTAGTTCTTGTGCTGCTAAATATAGTAACACGAGACGAGATTTTAAGCCAAGCACAGACAATAGATTAAAGACAGCTAACTGTAAAAAATGTAACTCTGAAATCGAAGTCAATATAAGAGCTAATGTTGAAAACTGTTATTGTTCTGATTGCAAAAAAGACATAGATAGTAATAGACGTAGAAAAATAAAGAATAACGCGACTAAAACTGTAGAAATTATTTGCAAAATTTGTAAAAAACCATTTTATACAAACGCTTATTCAACAAATAAACCAGCACAGTGTTGCTCACGAGATTGTCGAACAATAGCATCAACAAAGATAAGACCATACCAAAACGGCTCAAGAAAAATAACTTATTACTTCAATAAGTGGCAAGGGTATGAAGTTTTATTAGAGTCTTCTTGGGAAGTAAAAGTAGCTCAGTATTTAGATGCGCATGAAATAGAGTGGATTAGACCCGAGCCAGTTAAATGGATTGATAAGAATAATGTCGATCATTTATATTATCCAGATTTCTTTATTCCTAAATTAAATTTATTTGTAGATCCAAAAAATCCTTATTGTATGGAAAAAGATATCGAAAAAATTCAGATAGTATCAAAAAATCTCCCACTTATTGTCGGGAATGTTGATTATATTATAAATGTTATAAACAATATTATTCAACAGTATGATTCATGCCTTTGAAGCATTAATAGTGATGCAATAGTCTCTTAAACTATGGAAGATGGGGCGGTACCATCCAGAGGCACCAAATTATTGAAAGAGGTTAATGTGAACGACAGTATTCTGATTCTTGATGATGATGAAATTAGACACACTTTGTTTTCCAAGAAATATGGTAGTCATTTCGTTCTCTATCATGTTTACACAGCTCAAGAAGCAATTAAGCTGCTTCAAATGATGAGTTTTAATTATATATTTTTAGATCATGATCTTGGTGGTCAGATATATGTCCAATCTGGTGATGGTACAGGTTATGAAGTTGCGTTGTGGCTGATGAATAATAAATACATAGAGCTTAACACTAATGTTCAAGTATTTATTCACAGCTATAATCCAGTTGGAGCACAAAATATGAAAAATGTACTTCCTAATGCTACATTAGCTCCTGGTTTGTGGTTAGAGAAATAAATAGTTAAGTGCAAACACTAAAAAGGAGTTATAAATGTCGTTACGTGAATTTATTAAAGAAGCTGTTGAACAGCAATCGGTCTTAAAAAAGATTACTCAACTGATGTCAGCAGCAAAAGTCGCTCATAAATCTGTATATGGTAAATTGGTCGGAAATGGTTGGTCTATCTCTCCAGATAAACATAGTAAAAAACCAAACGCTTTCACATTTGCCATAACAGACCCAAACATGAAGTTAAAAGATCAGAGCAAAATTCAGTCTGCATTAGGTCAGGGTAACTATCAAGCTGTTGTAAACGGAATTAAGGCTCACAATTGGTCTGCTGCAAAAGAGCTCAAGAAAAGTTAACTGTTGTCTCTAACGTGTAAATAATGTATATTTTATACATAATAATTAATAGGCTTGTAGTGTAATAGTAGCACGAAACTCTTTGAAAGTTTTAGTTCTGGGGCAGATCCAGACAGGCCTGCCAAGTTAATGGGGTCATCGTATAACGGTCATTACAATTGGCTCTGAACCAATAGATTGTGGTTCGATTCCATATGACCCTGCCAAATAACTACTAACAAAGGTTGAACATGAACAGCAATCTGAGAAGCGTTATTGGGATGATTAAAGATGTGCACGACACTGAGGAAATGAAAAACATCGTTGTAAAACATGTTCAGTCATGCTCCAGTGTAAAAGACAAGGACAAACGTAATATGATAAATATATTACAACACAAGCACAACTGCGTATCTGTTATGAAAACCGTTTATGACTTAATTTTGAAATATGAAGGTTGTGGAGTGGTTAATCTAAGGAGACACTGAGAATGGGAAAATTTCAAGATTTCGTCTTAATAAAAGAAGCTGGAGAAAGTCTCGAGCGACAAGAAGTTGGGTTTGTTAATTTAGTTATGAGTGGAGTGAGAAAGAATAAAGGTCAGCCGATAACAGTATCTACTAATCATGGTGCATCAATTAAAAATGTTATCAGTGCTCAAAAATTTGGAGGAAGAACATCAGGAGGATCTGAACCACTAACAGATGTAATACTAAAGGTAAAAGGTGGAAAAGATGTTCGCCTATCAATGAAGGGTTTGAGTGCTCCATCTTTAGCTGGTGGAGGTTTGAAAGGTATAGAGGCTATCATTCCAGGTTTGAGCAATCGGTTTATGACTGCTGCTCATGCAGCTCTTTCAAAGAAACATAAATCTGGAGATAAGATTCCAGACATTTACGCGAAGATGAATGATAGCGATAAGATTAAGCTGTTAAAAGGCAATGAGGCTGCTGGTGGACCAATAGATTTTATGTACATTGGTAATATGGATGTTGAGGGACAAGTTACTGGTACATCTGTTGTAATAAGTAATGGTAGAATGATAGATGTTAATAAATATGCAAAAGAGCATGATTTATTCTTTAGACTTCGAGCACGTAGAGAGGATCAAACATTTGATCCTAAATCGAAATTCGGAGATGGAACTCCAAAAGTGTATGGAAAGAGTCCATCGAAGGGCGATAGTGCAGGAAGAATAGTAGTAACAAGTAGCACACCAAAAGGTGCTTTTATTATAAGTTTATAGGAACGTAGCCGAACTGGTTCAGGCACTACTCTGATAAGGTAGTTGATGTGGGTCCAAATCCCACCGTTCCTACCAATTTTTATGGTGATTATGTTGTAACGGTAGCAAACTTGACTGTGAATCAAGAGGATTGAGTTCAACTCTCAATTATCACCCCAAAATTAAAGGGATTTATGAAACCATACGGAAGACGAAATCCACTAAGATTCAACTTTGAAGACTGTCATCCTCAAAAAGGAATGATTAACTGGTGGGAATATGAAATCCCCTTTGTTGATTCTAAAAAAGCAGATAGGCAAAAAGCTAAAAAAGAAATTCATAAATGTTTAATAGAGGTGTACAATGAATCAGACGCTTAAATTGAATTCTGCTGGTCTACCAATCGAAATTGTTTCATGGCAACAGGCTGTGGATCTTTGGATGAAGGGTAAGGCTGTTATTGTTGAGTGTTACGACACTCTGATTAAAGCTGGACGAAGAGCCACTGAACTACCAGAACACATTCAGCGTGATTTGATTAAGATTTATGATGATGATTTAGAATCATGGCAGTCAGCTATGTATATGCCAGCTGTTATTCGAATGGTTGATTTCATTAAGCCTGCGAAACGTTTTTCAATATATAAGCCTTTCAACAGATTGAATATTTGGTTGAGAGATGGAGGACGTTGTCAGTATTGTGGTTGTAAAGTGGCAAAAAACTCTTTTGAATATGAGCACGTTATTCCTCAATCAAGAGGTGGTAAGAGCTCATGGACTAATATAGTTTGTTCCTGTCACGCTTGTAACAACAAGAAAAGAGATCGTACTCCAGAGGAAGCTGGTATGAAACTGTTGAGAAAGCCTTTTGCTCCTATTACAGCCAACTCGTATAGTGAGAATGTTGTTCAGAAGTTTAGATCGTTAAAGGGTACAACTTCTATACAAGAATGGCGCAATTATGTATATTGGGAAGTAGAACTTGAAGAATAATTATATGGTGAGTTACTCTAATGGTAAGAGGACAGTTTGCTAAACTGTAGTATACTTTAATTAGTTATGGGGGTTCGAGTCCCTCACTCACCGCCAAGTTAAGAGGAGGGCAGAAATGTCCTCCTCTTTTTATTTGCTCTCAAATACACGAGAATATAAATATTTGGTAATATTAAATAAGGAGAATATTAATGAGTCGTTTTAAAAAATTCTATATCGATAATTCACCACTGTTCATGGTAGAAGCTTTTTCGCTATCTCAAAACAATCAAAAGACTCTTGATACAGTGAAGAAAAAAATCGAAGATATGCTGAAAGTAAAGTTGTATCAAGAATATGGTATAAATTACTTTTCAAATGAAAAAGGAAGTGGAAAAGGAATCAGATATTTTATTGGTAACACTGATGGAGCTGTCCGATTCAATTTTACTGGAGAAGAAGTTGGATCCATAGATATATGGAGACCAAAAGGAGATAGTAGCACTCCTGATGTTAACGTTGAAGTTGATCATGCCAACTTAGAGAAGTTGGTTCCTACAATTGTAGGACTTATTAGAAACCCAATAGCAAATGATGTCGAAGTTGATTTAAATGAGGGATATGTTGTTGAAGCTGAAAAAGCAAATGCAAGAAAAGATTCATTAATCAAAAGTATGGGGTTAGAGTATATTGGATGGAGAAAATATGCTGACAAAAAAGGTGGACACTTTACTTGGGATGATAAGAAAAATAACTTTACTAAAATTGAAGTTAAACAAACAGTACCAGTAAAGACTGCTGCAGCCACACCTCAACCAGCTCAACCACAAGATGGAAAAGTTAAGATTGGTGATAAGTTCTATAAGAATGCATCATCTGCTATTGAAGATTTATTGAGTCAAGGTAAGAATAGAGCAGAAATTGCAACACTAACTGGTTCATCTGATGCGAACATTTATAGAATCGCTCGTAAATTAGGAGTAGTTCACACACTAAAGGTTCAAAAAGGAACATCTGAAACTTCTGGGAATGAAGATCCAACCATTAAAAGAGGACAGAAACTTCTTCCTCAATATGCAGATCCTGAAACAGTATATGAAGATTTAGATGATTTAGTAAATATGGTTTCAAAGAATTTACAATCATCTCTTATAGTATCTGGTATGGCTGGTATTGGTAAAACATACTCAGTAACCAAACAGATCGAAAAGAATAAACTTGTATTAGATAAAGATTGGTTTCATGTTAAAGGTAAAGCAACTGCAGCTGCTCTTTATAGAGAACTGTTCGCAGCAAAAAACGGCAAACTAATTGTATTTGATGATTGTGACTCTGTCTTCAAAGACGATGACGCAGTAAACATTCTTAAAGCTGCTTTAGATAGTTATGATAAAAGAACTATATCTTGGAAATCTACAAGAACATTTGATATTCGTAAAGTGCCAGAAAACTCAGAAGAGTATTGGCATTTAATTGACGAAGGAAAATATCCAGATCGATTCGATTTTACTGGAAGAGTTATTTTTATTTCTAACTTGCCTCAAAGTAAACTTGATAGTGCTATCAAGTCAAGATCGTTCACTATCGATATCACATTGAAGGCAGAAGATGTGCTGCTTCGTATTAAGTCTGTTATGGATAAGTTGATGCCAAACACAACAGACGCTATTCGAAAAGATGCTTTTAAGTATTTGCAGAAAACCGTTAAAGAAGGTAAAAAAGAAGAGGGTGTTAACATTCGAACATTCTTGAACGCCTGTAAGATGAGAATGTCTGGATCACCAAACTGGGAACGACTTTGTGAAAGATATGCATAAAAGGAGAATATAATGGGACGTTTTAAAGATTTTTATACAGAAGCTGTCAAACAGAAAAGGATCTCTGATACAATCAGAGATCTGTTAAAGCAAGGAAAAAGCAAGCAAGAGATCATTAAGATGACAGGTGCATCATATGCAAATGTGTACCGTTTATACAAAGAAATGGGTGGGAAGAAAGAAACACCTACATCAGTTTCACCTACACAACATGCTATAAGTCGATTCATTGCTAAGGCTACAGAGAAGCCAACTGCTAAAGAGCCTGTTAAACAAGTAAATCCTACAAAAGTCACTCAACCAGACCCTGTAGTAGCTAAACCAGAAGAAAAGTCAAAAGATATACCAATTGATAAAATAATTAGCGATTATAAGTCTGGTCTTAAATCTCTATTTAAAAGTGAATCTTGGATGTCGGATGATGAACCAGAAGTGCAGCGACATCAAGGCAAAGTTACAAGTATTACTATGGGGTTTAGAGACCTTGGAAAATGGGATAGTAGACCTGGAGAGGAAGATGATGATTATGCTGAATGGTCTGAAGCTTCTCATGAAAAATATAAAGACCGATTTGTTAAGTGGGCTAAGAGTAGACCATGGTATGATTCTAAAGCAATGAGTATACGAGTTTTTAGTGGAGAGAAATCTTGGGCGTATTTTGAAATTGCATTCAAATAGAAAAAGTGGCAAAGCCACTTTTTCTTTAACTACTATTATTTTATTAGTTAAACGCTAAAATGAACGATTAATATCATTATTTTAATAGTAGTAACTTTTTTCTTGCATTATGAATATGTTGGTGAGTACAATTCAGTTTTTGAATTATCTGTTTAATAGATAATTTATCTTCTTGAAGAAGAAACATAATTGCGTCAGTTTTTGACTTGAACTCTTGATCATAACCCCAAATGCGAATCCGTTGAGACATAAAACTCCTTAGCTAAACCAGTTGAGAAAGATAATTTGGAGCATGGTGAGGGAGTTGAACCCACAAAATGTCAGATTTGCAGTCTGATGCCTTACCAGATTTGGCTAACCATGCTTAATTTTTATGTGTGGTTATGATGTCAAAGAATAAACAGGCCCACAAGGAATCGAACCCTGACCAATAGATTTGGAGTCTATCATTCTACCATTAAACTATGAGCCTAAAAATTGGTACGCATGGCAGGATTCGAACCTGCATAAACCACATTAGAAGTATGGTGCCCATCCATTAGACCACATGCGCATTATATCTTATTTATATTTTAGCAATAAACTCTTCGATAGTGTTACAAGTATTGAAAGCGATAGTCAAGTTCATCATGTCTTCATCATTGATGCAAACATCTCGTTCTGGACGACCCGCCCCATTGGAATAACTTGAGGTGCATTCTTAACAACGTTAAATTTAATGTCTTTTGCTTGCTCATCATTAGCCATACCAAAGAGAGCTCGCAATTGTTCAATCGTCCTACGCTCATTTTCCGAGAGATTCTCCAAATTGCCCAGATCGTTGAACATGTTTTCGTAATTCATAACTAACTCCTTTGTTATATAAAATATACTACATTTACGATGAGAAGTCAACAATTATTTTGTGTTGACTTTGATGGGGAAATAATGTATATTTTATACATAAGAAAGTGAGGATCAATTGGAAAAACTTCCCGCACAGATCAAGAAAAACGGTTTTATCTACAAACTGGTAAAACGTACCGACCAAGCTGCCATGTATTCAGTGAACATGAATGATCAGGACGGAGTTAGAGGACAGCCTAAACAGCTTGTTGTTACTGGTTATGAAGTATTTCTGATCAAAGTACAGAAAGAGACTACCGTCCATATTAATAAAAAATATGGGCCATCTGTCGTCCCCACCAAAGAGAAATTTCCAGGCAATGAAGATTTTGGCAAATGGGCCTGGTCATTTTTGAACAAAGAGCAGGCTGAAAAACACTTTGCATCAGTTAATAAAACTGATATTAAAGTGGGTCAGAAAAATAGAGTAGAAGGTCCATCGAAAGATAAAGGGCTGTCAAAAAATAAGATCGTTTTTGGAGAGTATACCATTAGCAAGTACAATGATACTGTTATGGTCACTCACAACAGAAAGCCAATTGGGCCTAAGCCAACTCTTCGAGAAGCTTGCATGCAACTAAAAGGTATGACGTCTTCTGATGTAGAAAAACTGAAGATAAAACAAATGGTATATATCTTGTTTTCTCAGAGATAATTATGAAAAACGAAATATCATTAGTCAAAATTAATGGGACTACCATTATCAAAATGAGAGGTGGGCGTCCAGACAAACCTTTTAAGAATAAAAAGAAGTATGATCGCTTAAAAGAAAAGAAAAAGAAAGACCAACAATGAACCCTTTACAATTTCTAATTGATGAAAAGGATCAATGGATTGGAGGGACATTAGAGTTAGCTCCAGATCCACCTTTTACATATGATATTGAAACAACAAATATCAAAGATATTATTCCATATGATCAACCTAATGAGTGTATATTTTACATAGAGGGGTGTAGTTTTGATTGTGTTATAACATCTCTTGCTGGTAACGCTTTCAAAATAAGTGAAGATAAGACCAGTATTCAATTTTTGAAAAACTATCTACCTGATTTTAAAATAACAAAAAGGAAAAATGTCTAATGAACTCGAAGTCGTTTATTGCGTTTATGGTTATTTGTGCTTATCTGCCAATTAGTCTTCAAGCATTTGCTCATTTAAACGTGGCAAACTGGCAGTGGTGGGCAATAGATATTCCTCTTATTGTGTTGATTTCTATATACGGCGGGTTTTGCTCAAGACGTGAATAACATTAAAACAGAATATCCAGACATCTATGATGAGATATTTACTCGAAATGATTATCGTGTAAATGCTGATGAAATTACTGATCGAGTTGTTGTTGATGTGGGCGCTCATGTAGGAATGTTTTGTTTATTTGTGTCCCAGTTTAATCCAGCTTTAATTATAGCGATTGAGCCTAATAAGTTTTGCTTAGATAAATTGGCCAACACATTAAACATTATTCCGTTCTTGAGTACACAAAATGTTAGATATACTTTTTATCAAAGAGCTGTTCACGAAAATACACACGATAAACTATTTCTTCATGGTGACAAGGATAGCGGAGAAACATCAACATCTTATTATAAAAGTGATAGACCAGTTGACGCTAATATAACACTATCTCAAATTGCTGAGATGTACTGTCTTTATGATAAAGACGTTGGGTCTGTTTTAAAAATGGATTGTGAGGGTAGTGAGTTTAATATTCTACTAAATACGCCAAAAGAGACCATTAATACTTTTGAACATATCTATATAGAGATACACCAAAATGGTCTGTTTCCTGTAGAGTATTTGAAAAATCACATAATCAGTTGTGGCTTCGAATTAGTATCTGATTTTTATAACAGGGCCATTCATCCAAATAACGTCTGCAAATTTAGAAGAATTTGACTGTTGACTTTCTAATTAGAATGATGTATATTTTATACATAAGAAAAATAAGTCAACTTTAAAAGGAGTTTGTATGGTTTTAGCAACGACCCGCAAGTGTTTTGGTGAGCAGAAGATTTCAGCTGCTGAAGAGGCTCTTGATATTCTTGGGGCCAATTTCGAAGTCCAAACTGTAGGTCTGGTTACAGAATCAGGTGCAGATGTTCCGATGAAGAAAGGTGTCATTCGAACTGATACTAATCAGGTCCTTGGTGTCGTTGGTAATAAATATACTCCAATTCAGAACTCAACTGCATTCGCTTTCTTCGATACTATCTGCAAATCAACTAAGGCTACTTATGAGTACGGTTTTCTAATTGATGGAGGACGGCAGGTTGTTCTCCAAGCTCGGATTGGAGCTGATTGGGAAGCTCGTAAAGGGGATGTTGTTTCAAACTATATCACTCTCATCAATAGTCATGATGGTAGCTTGCCTCATAAAGCTTTTTTCACTCCTCGAAGACTCTTCTGCATGAATCAGCTTCGTGCAGCTCTTAAAAGTGCTGTCAGCGAAATTTCGATTCGTCACACATCTCGTGCTGACTCCAAGATGGTAGATGCACTCGCAATTCTGAATTGTGCTGCTGAGTACTTTGTTGAGTTTAAACAGACCTCTCAGCTTCTTGCTCAGAAGATTGTTGATCAGAAAATGATCAACGATTTTATTGAATCTGTTTTTGATGACACTGAGTCTAAGAACAAAAACAAGCAAAGTGCTATCGAGACTGTCGAGATGTTGTTTAATTCTGGAAAAGGAAATCGTGGTGAGAGTGCTTGGGATCTGTACAATGGTTTGACTGAGTACACCGATCACTACCGCTACAACCACAAAGCTGATGCGGAAGCTCTTAACGCAGCATCTGCTCTATTGACTGGAGCTGATCTTAAAGAAAAAGCTTGGGATTTTGTTACAAGTTTAATTTAATCACTTGGGGGTAACACCCCCATCATAAAAGGAGAATGTTTATGTCTACTAATGAATGCTACTTTTCAAATGAAAACGTTGCAATTGAGAAAGCTTTTGCAATTAAGCAAATTGGAAAACTTATTTCCAAAACCATCAAGAGTAACACGAATTACTGGTATATTCGTAGGTATACTCGTGTTCATGCAGATGGAACAGTTACCATCAAGCTTTTTGGTCTCTCTGATGAGGGTGCACAGAGATTCATCAGTGAAGTATTTCCTCTCGCAGAAGTGTACTACAGCAACTCGCATTTTACATGGACGTATATGAAGAAATGGACTGGTATTCCATCAATAGTTATTGATGTAACTAACTACGTTTCATAATTATTCTACACACGGACACAACCTCCAGTAATGTGTTGGTCGGTAGTGCATGTCATAATGAAAATGTATTGCATTACATAACGATCTGAAAGTCCGTGTTCTTTTCATATAAGAAGGACTATAAATGGATAAACAGAAAATTACAGAAGAAATGAAAGTCCACGAGCAGTGGTATAAAGAAGCTCGTGAGATGACTATTGATAAACTCACAGACTTTGTTAAGAAATTAACTGAAAATTACGATCATGATTATGGTACAATCTGTCACGCTGTCGCTGCTTCATCTATTGCAGCTGCTTGTGCTGTTGACCATTCTCCTACTGGCGGAATTACTGGATTTCAAGCAAGTTGTATTATGTGGGAATTTGTTCGCAATTGGATGAGTTATGATACACCACTAAGACTGGTCAAATATGAAGATATGTTATACCCACAGTATGAGTACCGTTTCCAGAAAACTATCCATCCAGATACTGCAAAATGGCTAAAAGAGCAAGCGGTTAACAAACTCAAAGAATATGGCGAAAATGCCAGCCCCAATGTTGTTAGTCATTGGAAGAATGTCGCAGAAGGAAATCTGCCTTTTGGATATAATCTAAGTGATGATTAGTCCTATAACTCCTTGATATTTGTTTAACCCTGTTAAATGAATTTAAATGGAATTA
>Ga0247841_10010770_pt1 | contig 12365 bp, 14 predicted proteins | sample LaCruzMarch2015__2_FD_192410 | JGI IMG/M metagenome (GOLD analysis project Ga0247841, IMG submission 192410) | Freshwater microbial communities from meromictic Lake La Cruz, Castile-La Mancha, Spain - LaCruzMarch2015_18m | ecosystem: Environmental > Aquatic > Freshwater > Lake | place: Spain... | reverse complement strand
AATGCGCGAATATGAAACGCAATTTCCTGGTTATGGTTTTGCCAAACATAAGGGGTATGGCACAAAAACACATTGCGAAGCTTTATCTATACTGGGGCCATGTCCGATTCACCGACCAACCTACGAACCGGTACGGATAGCGTCGATGCTAAAACAAAGTTAAACCTCTCTTCGTTTCAGACTGTCCGAAAACGTGTCATTCCTGCCGTAAGCAGGAATCCGTTTTAAAATTGTTTTAAGCAACAAACTGATCCCTGCTTATGGCAGGGATGATATGGCTTTTGTGTTTTCAAACAGTCTGAGATACGCGTCCACCCTTATTTCTTATTCCAGTATTTAATCCAAAGCCGTTTAAGAAATGGCAGGGTAAGTGTTGAGAGCAGAAAACCCACAGATGGAACTATGGCATTGAGCCACGGACGAGAGATACCGATAGCGCGCAAATATAGGCCAATAGCCAAATAGGTGAAAACTATCAACAGAAATCGTCTCGTAATGCTGGTTTCCCGTGTCTTATCAGTCTCAACTTTCTTATTTCGCTCTTCGATTTTTCGAACGCGGTTTGCTAGTTCTTCGAGTGTATTCATGAGTAAAGTATAGCTTTTGTTAAATTTAGATCCAATTTTAAAATATGTCATCCCTGCCGCAAGCAGGGATCAGGATTCCTGCTGTCGCAGGAATGACGGCTATACCAGCGCATCTTGCAAAAAATACGGTTATCTTGTAATCTTCCTTAAGTTATGTCAGGAGCATTACCGAAAAAACGCAAGCCAAAGGGCCGTCGCAATCAGCGCCGCGCGCATATCCATGTTGTTGTGAAAGCGACAACAGCTTGTCCGCAATGCAAAACTTTGATCCCAAACCACACAGCGTGTCCGATTTGTGGAACTTATCGTGGTCGCACAGTAGTTGATATTGCTGCCAAAGAAGCAAAACAGCTCAAAAAAGAAAAGACCAGAAAACGCGAAGCTGCCGAACAAGGCAGATCGTAAAATTGCTGAATAAATAAAACTATGGCCGCTTAAAAGAGCGGCTATTTTGTATGAGTGAAGCCGAAAATCAAAATTATGTATACAATAATGTTATGCAAAACAAAACAGTAATTCTAGGCATTTTAACAATACTAATCCTTACTATTATCACCATGGGGATCTTCGCTTTATTTGGCAAAAAGTGTGTTACTTATTTGGATCAAAACGGTAATAAATCAGGTGGTTGTTTTTATATTTGGCAAAAAGGATACTGGTCTGGAACTGGTCTTCTTTCTTATCCAAGAAACAATAATGCGACGAATACAAAAACCTTCTCAGAAATCCCCGGGTTTTCTTTTGAGTATCCGGTGATTAAAGGATGGGAACTCGCGGATCCCAAGGAGGTTATTAAAGACTCGTATGACATTCCACTAAAAAACACGGTTGTTGGTACAAAGGCGGATCAAGTTAATCAACCAAAGATAATCGTGGAAAAGAAAGCCTATTCGGAAAAAGACTTTGAAATTCCCGCCGAGGCAGTTTCATACCCTAATCCAAATAAAGTTCCGTATATTTACACTAAAGAAGAGTTATCAGGCGGGGATTATGCTCCGAGCCATTTCGCTTACGTGGGATTTTATGGTTCTGACTACAAAGTTTGGGTTCAGCTCGATAATCTTTCAGAGAAATCCGGATTCCCCGCGGACCAATTTATGAAAAAAGTAATTGAAACATTTAAATTTGATTCTTCTTCTAGACAAATAGTTACTTCACAAACTGAATATGAAAAAACATCTTTACAAGATATAGAATCGCAGAAGGAAAAACTCCCAAATGTCGATCAGGATTATGCTTTGCAAATTGCAAAAACAGATGCTGTTGCTGTGTTGGGAGATTTGTCACTATACAATGTCGCAGCTTCTTTAAAAGCAGATGGTTGGAATATTAATTACGGACTCAAAGTTCCGAGGCCGGGCGGCGGAGCACACTACTTGATTGATTCTAGAACTGGCAAAATTATATCGAAACAATATTATAAATAATGTTATGGGAAAAAGTAAATATCTAAAAGTCACATTTTTTATAGTTTTAGTTTTATTAATTTTTACCACAATCACTATGGGAATCTTCTCTTTTTTAAATAAAAACAAAACAGGAATAGTCGAAACAAAGACTTTCTCCGAGATTCCTGGGTTTTCTTTTGAGTATCCGGTTCCAAAAGATGGAATAAAAGAAGTAAGGAAAATTAATGAAAATGAATATTCAATATTTTTTGATACTCCTGAGGGGATTAATTTTGAAGTAGCTCCTCAAATAAAAATTGTAAAAAATTACGATGGTAGTGCAGGATTTAATAAAAGACTTTTAAAAATAAATCAAAATAAAATTTATTATGATTCAAATAAAGATTCGGGAAAAATTGCCTTTTTTATTAATCAAGAATAGAGGTCTACCTGTTTACTCATGAAGGTGAGGGTTATTCCAAAAAGATTACGGAAAAAATGATCATTAAAACATTTCAATTGGACCCTTCTTTCGTGTCGAGTATTTCTGGAAAAGCAGAATACGGGGAAAAAGTTAAGTATGAATTGAACAAGGCAATTGAATTTCCAGATTTCACTTTGAAATATACAGGGACAGCCAAAACCCCAGGACCTAATGGGGCGAAATGGTCGATTACTGATTATAATTTCGAGGTGACGGGCAAGGGCGAAACAAAGGTTGTTTCATGGTCTAGTGGTATGGGCGTTATAGGTCCAAATGTTTTTGAGGTTAACGGCAAGAAATATATGCTCGAAATGTCTAAAGCCAAAAAACTTGAAGGGTGGCTAAGGGACGATGAAATAGTGATTACACCTGATTCTGAATACCGAAAGTAGGGCGAGATTGTGGATAGAAGAGGTATGGTGGATTGTTTCCTGTTGCGTAAAATCGTTTTCCCCTCTATTCTTCATTTATAAATTCAATAGTTCTATAGCCCTTTACGCCCATGGCCAATCGACATCTTTCCCGCAGTATCGCAATGCAATCCCTTTTTGAATGGGATTTCCATGATCGTAAGGAAAATTCAATAAAAGAAATAATAAAGCATAATATCAACGAATTTGCCCCGGGCATGGAAGACTCGTCGTTTGTTTACGATTTAACACAAGGTGTGGTGGAGCACGCAGGAGAAATTGATGCCTTGGTTCAACAAATGGCGCCTGAATGGCCGTTGGATAGCATTACTACTGTCGACCGCAATATTTTACGGCTCGGTGTTTATGAATTGAAATTCAGCAACGCGCCTGATGTTCCCCCAAAAGTGGCTATTAATGAGTCAATTGAACTAGCAAAAACTTTTGGTGGTGCCTCCTCTGGTAAGTTTGTGAACGGTATTTTAGGGGCTATTTACAAAGGTATGGGGGAACCTCGAAAAGAAGAATAATCCATGAGTGAGTTACTGGAGTTATCAAAATTGGAAAAAAGATTGGACGTAAAGTTCAACGACGTTGCTTTTTTGGAAACGGCGCTCACTCACCGTTCTTATTTGAATGAAAACCCTGACGCTAAACTGCCACACAATGAACGTTTGGAGTTTTTGGGCGATGCTGTTCTCGAGCTGGTTGTGACAGAACATCTTTATAAAACATACAATATGCCAGAGGGAGATCTGACCAATTTGCGCGCCGCCGTAGTAAGGGGAGAAACATTAAGTAAAATTGCGCAAGATTGGGAATTGGATGGCTTTTTGCGTTTGTCTAAAGGGGAGCGCAGAGATACGGGAAAAGCGCGGCAGTATATTTTAGCCAATGCCGTCGAAGCGATAATAGGCGCGATTTATATGGATCAAGGATATAGCGCGGCAGAAAAATTAGTTCAACGTGATGTAGTTTCTCGTTTGCCGAACGTGATGCAAAATGGATTGCATATAGATGCCAAGAGTCATTTTCAGGAACTGGCACAGGAAAAATATCGCGAAACTCCGACATATAAGATTCTTTCCGAAGAAGGACCGGATCATGCCAAAGAATTTTTGGTGGGTGCGTATTTGAGCGCGCAACTGTGGGGTGAAGGAAAAGGAACAAGCAAGCAAGAAGCGGAACAAGCCGCGGCGCGCGCATCTTTGGAAAAGATAGAAGCAAAAGGCGGTACTAAAGGGAAAAGCCGAGCCATAAAAAAGAAATAGCTTTGTCTATTTTGGGGATTATAATAGTTATTCTTGCCTTCGTGGGCGTGTTTGTTGGTTTAGTTGGAACAGTCGTTCCTTTTTTACCAGGAGTGCCGGTGGTTTTGTTTTCCGCTCTAGTATTAGCAGCTGTGGGTGGTTTTTCCAAAATAACTTTTTCCACACTCTTGCTTCTTGTGGGGCTCACTGCTTTTGCGTCTTTTTTAGATGCGATTTTTGTAGCTCGCGGAGTCAAAAAATCCGGTGGATCATGGAAGGGGCTAATCGGAGCCGCGCTTGGATGTTTATTGGGTCTTATTGTTTTAAATATTCCAGGGGCTATCGTGGGGTTTTTAATTGGACTTACCATAGGAGAAATTCTTTCCGGTACACCATTAATACGTATTCCAAAATTTGTAGCAGGTGCTTTTTTTGGCGTAATTCTTTCTTCTTTTGCGCAACTAACTATTGCTGTGATTATGACGATAATTATTGTGATTAAGTATTTTTTCTAAGGACAACCCATCATCTATCTGAAGTCGTCCGTCGTCTTTGCGAGCGAAGCGAAGCAATCCCCAATTCAAGACGTCTGCACTTGTAAGCACATGCAACCACACACTACTGTTTCGTTTGTGGGGATTGCTTTATTGTTCAACCCCAGGCGAAGCCGCGGGGTCGTCGGCGCCTCCTCCTCGCAAAGACGCTACGACGACCGCGGGATCGCTTTGCTCACAACAATACGGACGTGGAGATAAATCTGCATAACACAAAAAACTGGTATAATATGTTTAATATGATGCGTTATCGCGTGAATCTCATTAATTTTACTTTTTGACTATGCGTCTGGCGTCTCTTGATATAACTGGTTTTAAGTCTTTTGCAAAACATGTAAGTTTAAAATTTCAATCCGGCAACACGGCGATTGTCGGTCCTAACGGTTCCGGAAAGAGTAATATCGCGGACGCAATCCGCTGGGTTTTGGGTGAGCAAAGCATGAAGACTTTGCGTGGTAAAAAACTGGAAGATGTTATTTATGCCGGCGGTACGACACGCGGAAGATTGGGCATGGCTGAGGTTTCACTTACTTTGGAAAATGACGAAAACAGCGTAAGTGTGCTCGATGCTCCTGAAGTGGTAATCACTCGACGCCTGTATCGTTCCGGCGAAAGTGCTTACTTGGTCAATAACAGGCCGGTTCGTCTTTTGGATGTAGGAGAAATTTTAGCCAAAGCCGGTTTTGCGCAGAAAACTTATACGGTCATTGGACAAGGTATGGCGGATTCTTTTGTTAATGCCACTCCAGTCGAACGTCGAGCTATGTTTGAAGACGCGACGGGGGTCACATCGCTTTTGATAAAAAAAGAGCAGACAGAACGCAAACTTGAACAAGCAAAAGAAAACATGACAAGGGCAAAAGATCACTTGTCCGAACTGGAACCACGCTTGAGGTCTCTTAAGCGCCAAGCAGTACGTGCGCGTCAACGCGAAGAAGTGGAAAAAGAACTGCGAGAGAAGGAAGAAAAATGGTTTTCGTATAACTGGCTTAATTACAAAACCATTATTGACGAATCAGACGGCAAACTTGCTGGGTTGCATAAAGCAATTAAAGAGTGTGAAGAAAAGATCTCCAAATTTCAACCGAAACATACGGAAGAAGATTTGGGCCTTAGATTGCCAGAATTAAGGAGTGGACTTGAGAAGTTGCGGCAAGAAGAACAAGAAATATCTATTATGTTGGTTAAGGCCGGTAATGGCTCGGTTAACGACATAAATCGTCGTGTAGAAGAAAAAAATACTAAAGAAAAAGAACGGGAGCGGTTAGTTGTGGTTCTGGATGAAGTAGGAAGTGAGTTAAAAAAACAAGAAGAAATTTTACAACAAATTAGAGAAAGTTTTCATAGCGCCCAAGAAGATTTGCTTAAAAAACAAACAGGCGGCCGTGTTGATGTTCATACTGATAATATTCAAAGAAGATTAAAGGAGGCATTGGGCTTGCAAGAGTCTTTAATTGGGCGATTATCTAGAATTGATGATTTAAGTGACCTTATAATTTTGCGGGAAGATGCCGGGAGGATTCGTATTGTATTGCAACAACTGATCAAAATTTTAGAAAATGACGGGCAAAAAGACGTTTCATCTGTTGTTGATTTACAAAAAAAACTAGAGGAAATTTCTCAAGAAAAAGAAATTCTGGAAGGTAAGATTACAAATGAAAAAATCAGACAAGCAAAATTGGAAATGCAACTAAAATCCACAGAGGAACGTTTGGCTGAAATGTCGCGCCATGAATTGTCGGGGAACAGAAAAACAGAAGAGGCATCGTTAAACAAACGATTGGATGAAATAAAAGCACAAAAAGAAGGATTCCAAAAGGAAATTGAGATGTTGGAGACCGCACTTTTGGCTTCCTATTCTGAGCAACAAAAAATTAACAAAGAACTGGATGAGGCGCGAAAAAAAATGCATACGGCTGAACAAGAAAAATATTCGGAAGAAGTGAGAGTTGCAGGGACAATCGCGCGCAAAGAAGATATGGAAAGAGAGATAGAAGAACGTGTTGGTCAAGAATTTATGTTGCGTTTACAAAAGGGAGAAGTCGCGGCTCTGCGGGAATTTTCTGCTGGAGAAATGGATCAGGAAATTCGCCAGCTGCGCAAAAAGATCGAACTGATCGGCGGAATTGATCCTAATGTTATTCAAGAAGAAACCGATGTTGAAAAACGAGTAAATGAACTTGCTGAACAATTGGATGATCTTGAAAAGACTGGTGTCGATATGCGTGCGGCCTTAAAAGATTTGGACAAACATATCCATCGCCAATTTAGCGAAGGGATGAAAAATATTAATGAAACATTCAATGTTTATTTCCGTCAGGTTTTTGGCGGGGGCAAGGCCAGCCTTTCTGTAATAAAACCCCAAGCAGTGGTTCATGAAGCACAAGTAGAAGGCGAGATTACGGAAGATGAGCAAAATCCTGAAAATGTCTCGGAAGAACATATTCATGAGTTGCCGTCTGGAGTTGAAATTAAAGCTAATCCTCCCGGAAAAAAACTCGGGTCTATTTCACAATTGTCCGGGGGAGAAAAAGCTTTGACATCTGTTGCTCTTCTTTTTGCAATTATTTCACAGCGCAACTCCCCGTTTATTGTTTTGGATGAAGTAGATGCCGCTTTGGACGAGGCAAATTCTCGCCGTTTTTCCAGAATGCTCAAAGAATTGTCTCAAAAAACACAATTTTTAGTAATCACCCATAACCGTGCCACAATGGAAGCCGCCAACACTTTGTATGGCGTAACAATGCAAGAAGAAGGTGTGTCACAGCTTCTTTCTGTGAAATTGTCGGATGTACCGGAAGAATTTGTTGGTTCTACTAAGTAAATAAAATTTAAGATATCATAATATCAGTTGAGTGTTTATCCGCTCATGCCATATTGTAATGTTGACGAAAAATAAAATTTATATTACAAATATTTGTCACTTCGTAAGTGACAGTTGTTTTTTCTATACATCAGGAGACAGGTGCCATGGCGTTATTGCAGAAATTTTCTGGTGCTGCTATGGGTATGCCAAACGCAGCGAATAATCGGCAGTCGTTTGTTGAGTACGTTGAAGCGTACTTTGATTCGATCGCCGAGAGTGTTGATGAAGTCGTTTTGGCTTATACTCCTCAATATACGGCGAAAGTAATCGCAAGAAGTGGTGGTCGGAATTTGGATACCAAAGTGATGCCAATACCCGAGGCCACGATGAGGCGTTTGCTTAGGGGCCTGGTTTCTTTGCTTAGGGGTGCTCGCATTGAGTGGAGAGTTTGGGAGATTACGATCACGAAAGGTGGTTTTGTCGAGAGTGCGATCTTTAGTTAGGGACACGTCTTTGTGTCTCTTGGTGAGTCAACCGTGCTGGATTCTTGTAATCAGGCGGTTTTTTTATACATTGGTTAGTCATAATCAAGCTAACTGATGGTACAGTTGACGTTTTGGCTATCTTCTTTTAAGCTTCCTTCATGTTAAAAATCCGTCTGACAAGAACAGGCAAGAACCGTCATGCGTCTTTTCGTGTGGTTCTAACTGAGCATACTAACCCGGTAAAGGGTAAGTTTTTGGAATTACTAGGTTCGTATAATCCGCACGCTGAAGGAGCGGCCAAACTTTCAATTAAGGTTGATCGTCTAAAATACTGGATGTCTAAGGGTGTGCAAGCATCTCCAACAATCCACAACATTCTTGTTGACCAAAAGATTATTGAAGGTACGAAGAAAGAATCTTGGAAAGCGCCGAAAAAAGAAGTAAAACCGGAAGAGGTTGCTAAAGTTACTGCGCCAGTGGTTTCTGAAACTCCAGCTGTGGAAGAAAAACCAGTTGCTGAACCAGTGGTTGTAAAAGAAGAGGAAAAACCTGTGGTACCAGTAGAAGAAGAGAAGCCAACGGAATCGCCAGCTGTGGAAGAAAAACCAGCCGCGTAAATAGCGGTTCGTCTTTGCGAGGGCTCGCAAGTCCGACCCCGCGGCTTCGCCTGGGGTTGAACAATAAAGCAATCTCCAATTTAAGAAGTCAGTAATCGTAGGCATATTTGGTTATATGCTGCTGTTTCGTTATTGGAGATTGCCGCGCCTCACTTGATAGTGATGGCTCGCAAAGACGGAATTTTCTACGAACAAATTTGACTTCGGCTCAATAAAATGATATAGTTAACGTGATGTTTAGGGCTCTCCCTCCACCACTATTGAGCCCTTGCTTTAATAACGGAGGCCAAATCCTGACATCACAGTTCATCCGTAATACTGCATAATACCTATGGCAGAAAAGTCACAAGACGTAGCATTCGTCGAATACGTCATAAAAAGCATCGTAGACCACCCAGACGACGTTAAGGTGGAGCGCACAGTAGATGAAATGGGAGTTCTTATTTCATTAGTTGTTAACGCGGAAGATATGGGTCAAGTAATCGGCCGTTCCGGTGCAACTGCAAAATCTGTACGCACACTTTTGCGCGTAATCGGTGCAAGAAACAATGCTCGCGTTAACTTAAAGATTGTTGAACCAGAAGGATCAACTCGCGGAGCAAGCAAACCAGAAGCTTCGGCGGAACCTAAGGAAACAACCGATAAAGAAGCAGCCCTCGACGAAGCAATCGACGATTTGAATATTTAAATTTCAATTGCAAAAACTTAAAAGACCGCCACAAGGCGGTCTTTTATTGGTGTGCTGTTTTTGTAGTTATCAAATAAGACAAAAATTTATTTTAACTAAGTTTATTGTTTAGAAAAATCCCGGCCTTTTAGTCGGGATCAAATGAATACGAGAGGTTGGGCGCCTTCAAGTTGCAGCAATTTCTTTTCGCGCCCGTTCCAAATCGAAACCGAGGAGAGAGAGAACTTGATGGGCGACGCCGTTGAACTCCAGGTACAGGCCAATGAGAAAATGCTCCATGCATACGTAGTTCTCCTTCATTCTCACCGCCTCTTCGTGCGCGAACTGAACTACCTTCTGTGCCGCAGACGATTGAGGCAGTCCGCCTACGGTAATTGTTGGTGGACAGCACTGCAAGGCCTTCTCTGTTTCTTCGCGGATACGCTGCAAATTCAAGCCCATTGTTTCGAGAGCAACACATGCTCTGGAAGTAGGGTATTGAACCAAGGCCAACAGAAGATGTCCGCTACAAACAAAATTGTGGCCCAAGCGTTGTGCTTCGCTGTTGGCTTGGTGCAGCAATTGTCTTCCATTATCCGACAATTTGTCGTCCATCTCGCGATCCTCCTCGGGGAAATGTGCGAAGGTACCAAACAGGAACAACTTATATCCGCTAAATTAATTAAGCAAGCCAGAAAGATCGCTTTGAGGCAGTCTTTCTGGTATTTTGATATAGTATTGAATATGATAAACGGCTTTGTTAGCGCAACAATAGATAAATTGCTGGATAGAAATATTTTAAGACGTGAGGACGAAATTTTGATTATCGGCGATACTGAAAACGACAGCAAATTATTTTTCGAAAAAAAATTTCAACACGTAACAATTTCTAATATAGACAAAGAAAAGGTGGTCGGAATAACGCAATCCTATTCTTTTTCAGAACAAAATTTTAATAATCTTACGTTTCCTGATAAAAGTTTTGATTTTGTTTTTGTTTCAGCTAGTCTTCATCATTCATCAAGGCCCCATCAAGCACTTTTGGAAATGTACCGGGTTGCTCGTAAAGGAATAATCGCCATAGAGTCAAGGGATAGTTGGATTATGAAATTGATAAATATGTTTAATATTTCTGTTTATGAATTTGGGCCCTTGTTAAAAATAAACAAAGATGGCGTAGATGGCTCTGGTGTTCCTAATTTCGTATATCGATGGACGGAAAGGGAATTTATAAAAACCCTACAATCGTTTAATCCCACCGGGAGGCACCGTTTTTTATTTTTTTATTGGCCCGAGAAACCACAAAAATGCAATTATGTGTGCAGAGTTGCTTTTCCAATTTTTAAAACTGTTTCTTTTTTGTTCCCAAAAATTTCAAATGGCATCGCTATGGTAGCAATAAAACCAGGACCGAAAGAATTGCATTCTTGGTTGAAAGAAAATAACGGAAAAATTGAGTTTAATGACGACTATAAAATTTAGCACCTGATTCTTGATTTAGTGGTGGATTAGTAATACAATAACTAGCTTATGAAAATAAATGTTTTAACAATTTTCCCGGGGCTCTTTGAGAGTTTTTTAAGTGAAACCCTAATTAAGCGTGCAATCAAAAGTGAAAAATTTGAAGTTAATTTAATAGATATTCGGGAATATGCCTTAGATAAACATCACACAACCGATGACACGCCTTATGGTGGGGGGCCGGGAATGGTTATGAAAGTTGAACCAATATTCAACGCCTTGCAGAAAATAAAAAAAGGGGAAGGAAAAAAAACCGTAATACTTTCTCCGCGTGGAAGGCAATTTTCACAGAGTGTTGTTGAGGAATATGCAAAATTGGAAGAGTTGACTTTGATTTGCGGTCGATATGAAGGCGTTGACCAGAGGGTTGTAGATAATTTAGCGGATGAAGAGCTTTCTATCGGGCCTTATGTAATGTCAGGTGGAGAAGTGCCTTCGATGGTTGTGATTGAAGCAGTGTCTCGTTATTTGCCGGGAGTGCTGGGAAATGAAGAATCTCTAAAGGAAGAGACATTTTCTTTAAACAAGGTTGGAAATTGGAAATTGGAAATTGGAAATTCTCAAGAGTACCCACAATATACTCGTCCACCCGAGTTTAATGGTTGGAAAGTGCCGGAAGTTTTACTTTCCGGAAATCATGAAGATATTCGCAAGTGGCGGGAGAGTAGGGTAAAATAAAGGCATGTTTTTACCAGTATTTGTAATCCCTATTGCTGTCGGAGTAATAACACAAATATCGAAATCTTTTTTTAATCGTGATTTGCGTCGTGAACCGGATGGAAGTTTTGATCTTTTGCCGCACTATGGTGGCATGCCTTCTGCGCATACCGCTTTTGCCACATCACTCGCAACAATCGCGAGTTTAACGGAAGGAGTAAATTCAGGAACGTTCGCGGTTGCGATTGGTCTTATGATATTTATTCTTGATGATGCATTGCGTCTTAGAGTTTTCTTGGGAAGGTTTGGTGTAGCTATTCGTCGTTTAACAAAACTTTTGCCCGAAGACGAACAAAAAAGATTGCCGCATATTGAAGGCAGGATTGGACACAAAGTTTCAGAGGTTATTGTTGGCGCAATTATCGGCATCGTTCTAACAATTGCTTTTTGGATTGCGGATCAAAGGATCTAAAAGCGTTAAGGCATCAGGCGAGCAAAAAACAGTAAAGCGAGCACCACTTGACAGCGTTTGAATCCCTAGTAAACTTCACTTACACAACAGTTTAATCGATCCCTTTTAAGGGTTAACTAATTGTTCCTTCTATCATCAAGTCCGTTTGGCGGACAGAAAAGAGCGAGATTCTCTAAACGAATTTCACTCTTTTTTGTTCGTATTGCCAGTTAATTTCCCAATTGAATAAGCATCTCAAGATAGTAGAGATAGTAGTAAATCATCGAAGATCATTTAGGAACGATTTTTCGAGTGATTGCCAAAGTTCATTGCACCTCCCCGGTGTAATGAACAAATGAATTTGTTCATCTTATTAAGAGTTTGATCCTGGCTCAGGGTGAACGGTGGCGGCGTGGATAAGGCATGCAAGTCGAACGCTTAGCTCGCAAGAGCTAAGAGTGGCAAACGGATTAGGAATACACGGGTAA
>Ga0247841_10010769_pt1 | contig 12369 bp, 18 predicted proteins | sample LaCruzMarch2015__2_FD_192410 | JGI IMG/M metagenome (GOLD analysis project Ga0247841, IMG submission 192410) | Freshwater microbial communities from meromictic Lake La Cruz, Castile-La Mancha, Spain - LaCruzMarch2015_18m | ecosystem: Environmental > Aquatic > Freshwater > Lake | place: Spain... | reverse complement strand
CTCATCTGATTACCTCTTTTTATGTATATACCTCGTATTATTAACCTATTCTAATAAGAGAATATACAAAAGAATAAATACACCTCACTTTATATATCTTTCTGTCTGATGATACATTAGGTATAATTATCTAATAATTGATATAGGAAGAATTAGTTAGATCATTCATTAGGTTAGTGGTTGCAACGCAGCTTAAAAGAATTAGGCTAGGTTAGTTACTAATAATGATAGTAATATCTACCACGAGGTGAGGTTTTCAGATGATGTCTTAGTTGATACTAATAAACTGGCACTTCAACCAATAATATAACTAATTAGGTTAGGTCTGATATATATCAATAATTCTAATATATAATAATAATAATAATAATAATATATAAAGGTCTTCCTATACATACATTAGCATAAAAAGACATACATTAGCATAGGCAATAATATTATAAAAGAAATAATTGTAATATGTTAGTGTAGTGTGCATAAATTAGTAAGATATATAAAGTATAATGACTTTATTATAGTATGAACTATGATTATATAGCAGGTTTCTTTGATGGAGAAGGAAGTGTATGTGCACAAAGGGCAGGCAATAATGTGCATTTCAAGTTGGATATATCTAATACTAATAAAGAGGTTCTAGAAAAGATTAAAGAATTTTTAGATAATCAAGGTATAAAAAGTAGTCTTTATACTAGAAAGTTATATGAAGGTAGAAAACAGGCTTATGACCTTGTAATATGTAATAAAAAGGATATATTAGAAGTATTATTTAATATTATGTGTAAGGTTATTGTAAAAAGACCTCAAGTTGAATACCTTTTAACCCATATTAGTCTATTAATGGGTGGTAATAATAAATTTAATATAGTTGAGTATAGGGCGTTATATAGTTAAGTAGTTTAGTATGTTAGTATGTATGTCAGTAGGTTAGGTTACCTCTAAGGTTATCTTAATAGGGCTAGTTGCAGCAAAAAAAGCATTAGGTGAGGTTCAGAAATTTTGCATGAAGGAGTGTCCAGCTTACCCTGCGATTGGGATCTTTTTGTCTAATATGTCACGACCTTCCTGTTAAACTAGAGACTATGAGGAGAACTACAGCCTCTCAGCTGTAGTTCTTTTGTGAGTTAATTTCTGGTGGCTTAGTTGTTGTTTTATGTAATTACTAAGCCCCCCAGTCCCTTTGGTCCTATCCTTGTGAGATTAACCAATAAGAATATAAAGAAAAAAAGGCATTATAACTAAAAGGTAATAAGAATAAAAACTAATTATAAGCCTAAAAAATCCTAAAAGGATTTATTTATATGCTGTCTTAAAATCAACATTAAGGAGTAATGCCTTAGTGTCATCATTTAAGATGTTTTCTGAAATCTTAAAGGCCTTATTGTTCAACTTCTCTCTAAGGATTTTTGAACTTTCAGGAGAATTAAAATTCTCTTGCAATAAGTCCAATTTGTCCTTCTGTCGTAGCATTTCCATTTTTACGGCTCGGCTTACATAATAGCAGATATGATTTTTATCTGCGTTCGCTTTTCTGTCGCCACATTTTGCAACGTTCCAAAAAGCGTTTATGTTTAAAGATGTGCCATTTGCAATCATCTCAGATACGGCTTTATTCAAAATAGCCGTGTCAAAAAATGATGCTCTTGCACTTCTTAAAATGCTTTTAACATCTGAAGTTTTAACAAATAAAGCGTTTATATCTTTTTCAGATATATCTGCAATGTTTTGTTTTTTCATTGTTTTGTTTTTCATTTAATTGTTTTTTCTTTAATCGTAAGAGATATAAAGAATATAAAGCCATCAAAAAAATTGATGGCGTGATGTTTGTATCGTTTTTTGATACGTTCTTTATTGGATATGTTTGATTTTTCTATCTTGCATAAATTTTTGATATTCTTGATTTATACTTTTTTCTTTTTCTTTTGCTATTATTTCTTTATTTCTATTGTTTAACATTTCTATAATATTAAGCAATATTTCTTTTTCTTTTTGTGTTCTCATTTTGTTATTATTGATATATTTATTTATTCTCAATTATTATAAAAATATATTGTTTTGAGAATTATTATTATTTTGATTAGATTAACAATTTTTGAATAAATTTTTATAATCTTATTATTTATTCTGCAAATTTTTATGTATAAACAATAAATATATTATGTTTTTGATATAACAAAAAATATAAATATTGAATTGCTAAAAATAAATTTTTATTTTTATTTTTTTTATTCTGTTCTTATAAATAATTATTCTTACAATTACTTACATATATGCACTATTTCCATAATTTATAAATGTATGTATTGCTATATTATTTATATTATATATAACTATTATATATATGTCATTATATAAAAGTAACAATTCACGAAAAAAAACTTTTTAGCAGCACATAGTCATGTAAAAATACGTAAAATTGATAATGGGAAGGTATTATATACCTAATATATAAATGAAATATATATAATGCTAACATTTAAATACTCTCTTGCCTTTATATATGTATAAGAAAATGAAAACACTCGCTATAGAACTAACGAACCGATGTAACGCAAAGTGCGAATTCTGTATTAATAAAAGGTTTAAATGTTTTGGCGATATGTCTGATGAAGTCTTTAATAAAGTTCTAAAGGATGCCCAAGAATTTGACTTGGAAGTGATTGTTCTAAACAATATAGGCGAACCCTTTCTTAGGAAGGATCTCTTTGATAAGATAAGACAGATACGAAAGGTCTTCCCAAAAACAAAGATAGTTATGTTTACAAACGGAAGCTTCCTAAGTGAAAAGTATCTAAAGGAAATAAAGAAATTAAATGTATCACTAAGTGTATCTTTAAACGCAGCGACTCCAAATGGGAGGGAGAGGATGGGGCTTGACAATTTTGATAAAGTTAAAAAAATGATTGATCTTGGAATTAAGATGGGGGCTATAAATAAGGTAACTTTTGTAGACATCTCACCATTAATATCTCACCCATCTCTTTGTAAAAAGGAAGAAAACATAACTAAAGAAATACAAGAATTTTGGAAGATGTACCCCAAAAATGGCCAAGTTATACCCTATGCGAACTATGCAGGCAGCATGTTTGATACATTTAGTCCTAAACACTTTTGTAATCGTGCAAGAAGGGAAATGGCAGTTCTATTTGATGGTACTGTTACTCTTTGCTGTATGACTAGTCTAAATGTAAACTTTGGAAACATAAAGGATAGAACACTTAAAGAGATATGGAATTCTAAAGAAAGGCAAGATTATAAAACTGCTGCTGAAAAAGGGGAGTTGTTTGGCGTTTGTTCAAACTGTACTGGAGCATGATAAATATAAATACGAAAGAAAAATGGGATAAGTATCATACTATTCACAAGGTTCCTTTAAATTACCCAGAGAAGTTTAAATTCATTTCAAGGGATCTTCTAAAGAGTGCCCCAAAAAACGCACGAATCCTAGATTTGGGGTGTGGGAGGGGATGCCTTTTGAAACAGATAAAGGAAGACCATCCAGATTTTCAAATTGTAGGATTGGAGTTTTCAAAGGTAGCGGTTGAATTTGTTAGAACTCTGGGTATATCTGCTATAGAATGTACAATTCCAAGTGATTTAAAGAACTATTCAAATTATGATGTAGTTATAGCAACAGAATTTTTAGAGCATTTAGAAGAGAAAGAAAGGATAGAAACGTTAAAAGAAGTTTATAGGATATTAAATAAAGGTGGAAAAGCTATCTTTACAGTTCCAAATAATATACTTCCTCATTATGAAGAAAGGTTTCATCTAGTTTGTTATAATGAAGAAAAATTTAAAGATCTATTAGGACAGGTATTTGATTTTATTAGTGTAATTTCAAAGAGTTTTATAGTTTCAGATAATCCAGCACCAAAGGGATATGAATGGGCAAATACTCCTTTCTTATTTGGAATAGGATACAAAAAATGATAAAAATATTCGGATTAAATATATTTACAAATTCAGAATTAAATGAACAGATTACAGAGATTGGAAATCTAACTAAAGTAGTATCTGACTTACAGATACAGGTTAGTAATCTAAATAAACAAATATATGATTTAACTAAGCCAAAAAATCCTAAAGAAGATTACTATAATAACAAGTATCCAAAAATTGACTTAACTTACTTAAGAGTTGAAACAGATGGAAACTATCTTGTAGATATAAGAAACTTCTTTAATCTTAATGATAAAACTATTCCAACGGTAAATGGAAATACGGATGACGAAAAGGCTTTAAATGGACTTAAGTGGGTAATTAGTAATATTACATATACACCAGACTCTTCAAATGATACATATAAAGTAAATGAGTACTGGGCTTACCCATATCAAACACTAAAGCATAAGAAAGGAGACTGCGAAGATGGGGCTATCTTACTAGCAAATATACTAGTCAAATCTGGAGTACCATATTGGAAAGTTAGACTAAATGCAGGATCAGTTAATGGTGGAGGGCATGCTTATGTTGTTTATTACTGTGAAGAAAAAGATAGATGGGTGGTTTTAGATTGGTGTTATTGGGATAACATACTTCCAATAAATGAAAGGAAGGATTACAAAGAAGAATCTAATTATCTAGGGGTATGGTTCTCTTGGAATACATTATACTGTTTTTCAACAGGATTAAATACACAAGCAAAGGAGTTTTTAAAATGACTAATATTCATATACTAAAAAGAAGATTAAAAAATTTGGGCAAGGCAATGCGACTCAAAAAGAAGGGTAGAAGAAGTAGATCTGATGAAAGTATGGATAGAATGGATTATGATAGGAATTTGATTCAAGAAAAAATAAATGCTTTAAGGACTAAGGCTAAACCAAAAAGATGAAAAAGCGAAAAGATAATAAGAAAGAAGAAAGTTTTATAAGTAAAAAAGATAATTTAACAGAAAAAGAAGAAAAAGAGTTAAAAGAAAAATTAAAGTATTATGGGTATATATAATGAAACACGATTATAAAAAGCAGGGTAAAGCTAATAGAGCAGCAGGTAAAAGATTTGAGTTGAAAGTAAGGGAAGACTTAGAAAATAAAGGTTGGATTGTTTTTAGAAATTCAAATGATGTTGAATATAGTAAAGAAGAAGATGTTGGAATAAATGAAGAAGTAGGAGATAAAATATTTAAATCAGATGTTCAAACAATAAGATTTGTAAAATTTAAACAAGCAAAGAGTAAGTGGAACCCATTTACAAAAATGCCTATGTCCATACAGAGTGGTTTCCCAGATTTCGTTTGTATAATCTATAGGGGTACATATTTTGAGGTTCAATTCGTGGAGTGTAAGGTTAATGGAATGTTAAGCAAGATAGAAAGGGATAAGGTAGAATGGATTAAGGCAAATCTTAAAATACCATTAATAGTAGCAAGAAGAGGAGATAAAAGAGGAAAAATAATATATCAAAATGAATAAACAAAAAGAGAATATAAGAATAGTAGATCCTGATCATATTAAGAACCTTGAAAGAATTATAGAATATAGTATAAAACAGTATGCTAATTCAACGACATCAAATGATAGAATCTATTTTAATAAGCAGATAACTAGACTTGGAGCAGAATATAAACACTTAACGGGTAAATATTACTTAAGATAAAATGGTAAAAGATTTTAAAACATTAAAAAGTATGAAATTACCTTCTAATATAAATAGGAAATTACGAAAAGAAGTTAAAAGGTGGAAAGAATTTATTAAAGAAGAAAGAGGGGAAATAGATCTAGATGATGATGGTAATGATATGCACTACTGGTATCATACTGGAGAAATATCTTTCATAGAGTTTTTTTTCAATTTAAAAAAGAAAAATGTTAAAAGGAGGTTAAAATGGACAAAGCAAAAATAGGGTGGGGATTTGAAATAGATAAGGTAGAAGACAATCTAACTTATGCAGAAAGGAAACTAACTGGTAAGAAAGTAGTAATCTTTGAAGGAGATGAACTAACTAAAGAAACTGAGATGAAAATGATGACACTTTGGATAAAAGAAGAAATGCATCCCTTTCATTATAAAGGAGGAAAGTTTGTAGATATACTATTTGGTGATGTCATTGAGGAATTATAATGGATATATTAAAAGATATAATGGATGGAAATGCCGAGTTGATACACAAAATTGTTAGAAATCATAAATGTTCAGGAGCAGTTTATTTACCAAAGAAGTATATAGGCAGAGAAGTGATAGTTATAGTTAGAAATGAAATGCCTGCTAAAATAGTTACAGTAAATAGTTAAAGATCTTAAAATGAAGATATTGGAATTATTTAGTGGCACTAAAAGTTTTAGTAAAGTAGCAGAATCATTGGGACATGAAGTAACTACCCTAGATTGGGAACCTAAATTTAAACCAGATATTTGCATGGACATTTTAGATGATAACTTTTTTAATATTTTATTTGTAGAAAAGTTTGATATTATTTGGGCTTCACCCCCATGTACAGAATATAGCAGAGCAAAAAGTCAAGGAAAAAGAAATATAGATTACGCTAATAAAGTCGTATTAAAAACAATGGAAATAATAAAAAGATTAAAACCAAGATTTTGGATAATAGAAAATCCACAAACAGGGTTATTAAAGGATCAAAATTTTATGAAATGTATTCCTTATACAGATATTTCTTATTGTAAGTATGGTTTACCTTATAAGAAGCAAACTAGATTATGGAATAATTTTGGGTTTATTGGTAAGGTTTGTAATAATGATTGTAATTTTTTAATTAGTGGAGTTAAAAGAAAAAGACATATTGGTTCAGCAGGTTGTGGAGGTAAAGGACAAGGACATAAAATATCTTATTCTAATAAACCATATCAAAGAGATGAAAAATATATTGTTCCAAAAGAACTTTGTCTCGATATAATTAAATTTATAGAAATAAAAAATGAGAACTAAAGAGGAAATCTTACAGGGAGAGGATGAAAACTATTTCCTAACTAAATGTTATCTTGATCCAAAGATTTGGTTTGAAAGAGTTCTTGGATTTGAACTTAAAGATTTTCATAAAGAATGGATAGACATGCTTGTAAAATATGATCGTATTGCTATAGAAGCCCCAACTGGATTTGGAAAATGTTTTGGGAAAGGTACGAAAATGATAATGTTTGATGGGACTATTAAAGATGTAGAAAATATAAGTACTGGAGATTTATTAATGGGCGATGATTCTACACCCAGAAAAGTTATAAGCACAACTAAAGGTCAAGATAATTTATACATTGTAAAACAAAAAAATGGTAATAATTATATTGTAAACGAGCCTCACATATTATCTTTGAAAATGAATCATAATGCTGGTGGGTGTAAAAAAGGAGAAATAGTAGATATTAATATAAAAGATTACTTTAAAAAATCTAAAACTTTTCGGCATTGTGCTAAGGGGTTCAAGGTTGGTATAAATTTTGATGAAAGAAATTTACATATTGATCCTTATTTTTTGGGTTTATGGCTTGGTGATGGGGATTCTGATGGACAAGGAATAAGTAATATAGATAAAGAGGTTATAGATTACATTAAAAAATATGCCACCGAACTTTCTTTAAATTATTCAGAAGTTATAAATAAAAGATGTAATCGACATTCAATAGTGGGAATAAGAAAGAAGAAAAATATTTTATTAGAAGCATTAAGAAATTATAATTTAATAAATAATAAACACATTCCTTTAGAATTCAAGTTTAATTCAAAAATAAATAGACTAAAATTATTGGCAGGTATAGTTGATACTGATGGATATACTTGTGATAATGTAATATCCATAATACAAAAAAGTGAAATTTTATCTAATGATATTGTTTATTTGGCAAGAAGTCTTGGTTTTAGGGTATCTCTTAGAAAAGTTAAAAAAAGTATAAAGAGAATTAAATTTACAGGTGATTATTATGAGATTATAATTAGTGGAAACACAAACGAGATACCAATTCAAATTCCAAGAAAGAAATGTAGCAAGAGAAAGATAAATAAATGTCCACTAAATACAGGGATAATTATAGAACCAATAGGAAAAGGTGATTATTTCGGTTTCGAAATTGAGGGGTCTAAGAAAAGATTCTTACTAGAAGATTTTACAGTTGTACATAACACCACTATTTTTGGAATAGGATACCCACTTTACTTAGCTTTTTTTAAAAAGAAATCTATTTGTGTAATTGTTTCTAAAACTATTAGAACTCAATCTGCTACAATCCTTGAACAAATAAAACATCATATTGAAGATAACGAAATTCTTATAAAGTTACTACCAGAAAATGCTAATATTACTTGGTCAAAAGATAAACTTACATGTACGAATAAGAGTGAAATTATTTACAGTTCATACTCTGCTAATATTAGGGGTATACAGGCAGACTATGTATTCGCAGATGAGGTGGCTACATATGCTGATGAAGTTATATTTTATAGAGATGTAGCAACAAGAGTTAATAGTAAGAAGGGAAAACTAGCTGCTGTTTCAACACCAGTTAATACAACTGATTTGCTTGCTCAACTAATGAGTAATAATGAATATCATTCAGCAAGTTATCCAGCAATTAAAAATGGCATATCAATTTGGCCTGAAAAATATAGTGTGGAATTCTTAGAAAAACTTAGAAGAGAACTAGGTGAAAGTAACTTTCAAAAAAATTATATGGTTAATGCCCATGCAGAATCTGAATCACCAGTATTTAAACTTAGAGATGTTGAAGATTGTTATGATTTAAAGAACAAGTTTGTACAGGAATCATCTGGTCTTGGTAGAGTTATTATTGGTGGAGATTTTGCTATTTCAAGTGGTCCAAGAGCAGATTACGATTCTTATACAGTTATAGAACAGATAGGGGATATATGTAATGTACTTTGGGCAGAAAGACATCGTGGTGTGCCTATAGCGTCAAAAATAATACGTCTAAAGCAATTACATGAAAAATATAAATCTGTAAGAATTATACTTGATGAATCTAGTATAGGACAATCTATTTTACAAGAGTTAAGATCAGATGGTCTTCCAGTAGAAGCACAATCTTTTAGTTCTAGTTCAAGAGCGGCTTTACTTACTAACTTACTTAGAATTATAGAAAATAAAAAACTTGTTATTCCTAGAGGAATTAATCATCCTAATGCAGATTCTTATACTAAAAGTTATACAGATAAATTAACAGAAGAATTAATATCATTTAAAGAAATTGAGTCAAAGACTACTAAGGTTAAACATCTTGTAAGTGAATCTGCCCATGATGATACTGCTATAAGTCTAGCAATGGCTTGTAAAGGAGCTAGTTCAAGAAAGACATTTACAGATTATATTGCTTCAGGTAACTAAAATTAAAAAATGGTAAAGTTTAAATACTTAAATGACTTTAATTAAACATAAGGCACGTATCTTACCTTAATTTAAATGAAAATTAAAGAATTTTATAATAATCATAAGCAGAGTATTTCTTTTCTATTTGACTTATTAATAGAGATAGTTATATATGGATTTATGATTAATATGCCTATGAAGTTTATCTTTAATCAAAGGTTTAGCTTATTTACGATTTTAAGTTATGGTATTATGTTCTATTTTATTAAATATGAATTTACTAGGCTGTGGAGACAGATATTCCCTAGAAAATGATAACTCTTTCTGAAGGACTTGGTTTATTTAATAGTTATAAACTATCTGATAGAAAAGCAGAGCCAGAAATGGTTCCTCAACTTACAGTTAAGGAAACACCAACTGTAGATAGAGTTGATCCTAAAGAACTTGAAGTTTGTTATATTTTTGATGCTATTACTTTTAATTCTATAAATAAATCAACTCAAGCTATTATGTCTGCTAAATATCACCTACATGCAAAAGATCCTGTTGTTTTTACATACTTTACAAACTTTTTAAATAACATTGGAAAAATAGGTGAAGATATAACCTTTAGAGAACTTCTATATAGTACATTCCAATATCAAATGATTTATGGCAATGCTTTTATTGAAATAGTATGGAATAAGAATATGACTAAAGTAACTGATTTAGTAGTACTAGATCCTAAAAGAATAGACTACGCAAAGTATGGAAATAATCAGATAGCTTTAGATATTTATGGTAAACCAATAGGATATACACAAAAAGTTCCATATGGTGTTGATATTACTGGTAAAGGAGATGTTCCACCAAAAGATGTAGTTATAAGTTCAGACCAAATTTATATTGATGCAAAAAGAATATGCCATTTTAAATTATTTACTTATGGAGATAGGTTCTATGGTCTTGGACTTATTGAACCAGCTTATCTTTCTATTAAATCTAAAATGAATATAGAGAAGGCACATGCAGATAAAGCAACTATTCCTAATCCAGTTATTGATTACGTTGGAGATGAGTTCCATGAACCAACTCCAGATATGATAGATAATGCTGTAGAAAAAATGAGTCAGTTTAAATCTAATAGAAATTTTGCTTTTCCAAGATGGCATAACTTGGTAAGTTTAGATATGAAAGATGATTCAGTTTATACTGATGCACTTAAATATTTAAGAGAAAATCAGTCAGCTTCTTTAGGAGTACCACTATCTTTAGCAGCAGGAATTGGTGAAGCAACTAATAGATCTACTCTTACAAATCAACAGGACTTCCTTGAGTTTACTTTAAATGATATTGTAGAAAAAACAATCTCTACATTTAGAAAATTTATATTTTCAGTAATTTCTGAAACAGAAGGATTTTCTGAAGTACCAACATTATATTGGGAAAATGTAGCAACTAAATCAATAGGATCAAAATCATTAAGATTAGTAGAATATGTTAAATCTAATATTTTATTACCAAACGAAGTTCATGATTATGCATTTAATTCAGAAGGACTTTCTAAAATAGATCAAACTGAAAATCAAGATTACGAAAATGTAAAAGAAATAGAAGAGGTAAGTATAAATGGATGAAGATGAATATATTATAGAAAATTTACAGTTACAGATATTTGGGAGTCCAGGTGGAAAATCAAGAGTATCTGTTAAACTAGTAGAATGTATTCCCGAACATAAAACTTATGTTGAACCATTTGTAGGTGGTGGAGCAGTTTATTTTAAAAAAATTCCAGTTGAAACTGAAGTAGTAAATGATAAAAATACAGAAATTGCATTTGCCTATAGTTTTGTAAAGAACCTAACCGATGAACAAATGAATAGGTTAAAAACATTTGATTGGGAACCAAATAAAGAAAAGTTCTTTAAATTAAAAGATTCAGAAATTCCAAAAGATCCAGTCCAAAGATTTTATAGGTTCTATTATGTATTAATTTATTCTTATGGTTTATCTTCTAAAACTTATGGTTACTTTGAAAAGGATAAGTTTCATTTAGATAAAAGAGTTGCTAAACTAAAAGAAAGAATGAAGAATACTAAGATCTATAGTGGTGACTACTTAGAAGTAATGAAACAATATGATTCACCAGAGACATTCTATTTTTTAGATCCACCATATCCTAATGAATGGACAGGACCAGAAGGCACAAAATTATTCTCAAGAGAAGATACTCAAAAACTTCATGATTATCTTAAAACTATTAAGGGAAAATTTTTAATGACTATTAATTCTCTTAAGTGGATTGTTGATATGTATAGTGATTTTAAACAATATAAATTATTGGTGCCAAGAACATTCAAGCATGGTGATGAACCTAAATTTGAATTAATTGTAACTAATTATGAAGTTAAAAAGAAAGAAGTAGCAGAACCAGAAAATGCTGAAACTGGTGCGTCATCTGTGGCAGGAGCACATTCTAATACTGGTGGATTACAACCAACTAAAATTATTAAACCAAAAGATGAAGATGATGTAGATAAACCTAATTTAGAACAAAAAGAACTTGATGCAAAATTTGAAAGACAGGTTGCACATATAATGGATAGTCTTAGAAAATCTTATCCTAAATGGACTGAAGAAAAGATAAAATCTGTTGCTTATGCTACTGCTAATAAAATTAAGGAACATAAAGAATTAACAGAAGAAGAAATTGAATTAGCAAAGGTAACTGCATTTGAAGAAATAAGAAAAGAAAAAGAAATGTCTCCTTATGAATTTTATGCTGTTCCAAGAGAACCTCCAAGTTCAAGTTCATTACCTATCTTTGATGCATCCCATGTAAGAAATGCTATTGCTAGGTTTAGTCAGACAAATTTATCGCCTTCTGAGAAAATTGGTGGATGGGAATCTATTCTTAAAGCAGCTAAAAAGTTTGATATTGAAGTATCTACTAAAGATCAATAATATATCAATTAAAATACTAAAATAGTGGGCTGTAAAGTTAACGTCAGATGAAAACCCTTAAATACTTTAATTCTGTATACGAATATATGAAAAAGATACATGGAAGTGTTTTAGTGATTATACTCTTTTCTTTGGCAATAATTGCTATTTTG
>Ga0247841_10010768_pt1 | contig 12370 bp, 10 predicted proteins | sample LaCruzMarch2015__2_FD_192410 | JGI IMG/M metagenome (GOLD analysis project Ga0247841, IMG submission 192410) | Freshwater microbial communities from meromictic Lake La Cruz, Castile-La Mancha, Spain - LaCruzMarch2015_18m | ecosystem: Environmental > Aquatic > Freshwater > Lake | place: Spain... | reverse complement strand
CTTCGCCACACCCCTCCTCCGCCAAAGGCGGAGAAAAAATGCAGCTAGCAGACATACGTTTACAGTTAGGACTACGCAGGTCTCTAATCTGCTTCGCTCCCCTAACTTTCGTGTCTCAGTGTCAGTTATCTCCCAGAGATTCGCCTTCGCCACTGGTGTTCCCTAGGGTATCAACGCATTTCACTACTCCTCCCTAAGTTCCAATCTCCCTTGAGAAAACTCTAGTCTTACAGTCTTATCTCCTATTCTCCAGTTGAGCTGGAGCATTTAAGAGACAACTTATAAAACCACCTACACGACCTTTTACACCCAATAAAACCGGATAACGTTTGGGGCTCACGTATTACCGACGCTTCTGGCACGCAATTAGCGGCCCCTTTCTAATAAGGTACCGTCAAACCCGCCAAAGGCGGATCTTCTTCCCTTATCACAGTAGTTTACACTCCGAAGAGCTTCTTCCTACACGCGACGTCGCGCGGTCAGACTTTCGTCCATTGCCGACTATTCCTGATTGCTGCCTCCCGTAGGAGTGGGGCCCGTATCTCAGTGCCCCTCTGGCTGGTCATCCTCCTAGACCAGCTACCCGTCATAGGCTTGGTAGGCCGTTACCCTACCAACTACCTGATAGGACGAAGGCTCCTCCCTTGGCGATCAGTTACGACCTTTAGTCCGACTAAAGCCGGACACTATGGGGTATTATCTCCGATTTCTCGGAGCTATTCCCTACCTAGGGGTAGATACCTACGCATTACTCAGCCGTCCGCCGCTCCCTAACTTGCGCTAGGGTCGCTCGACTTGCATATCTCAAGCACGTCACCAACGTTCATCCTGAGCCAGGATCAAACTCTTAAAAAAAGGATTTTGGCATAAATCCTAACCCGATTACTAGACTAAATTAAAACCAATGAAAACCTATATTTCAAGGTGCGCTAAAGAAAATATCTTAAGTAAGATTCAATTATAGAAGAACTTTACCAAAAGTCAATTGAGTTTTTAGACCTTTGGGATTGCCAACTTAACGACGGTTTCCAGATTTTTACCAAATTAGTCTCGCAGGGGGACGCCTTGCGAGGCTGGCTATTTTAAACTTTGGGAATGGCCAGTTTGACGAGAGTTTCTAAATTCTTGCCAATATTGATTAAACCATCAATAGTTAGATCTGATGGTGGTCGGGCAATATTAACGTCAATTTTAATTTCGTCTTTAAAAAAATCATTGATTCCCGGGATATTGGCTAATCCTCCGCAAAGAATTATTCCCTGATTATATATTTCATCAACTACTTCGGGTTGTGAAATTTCAATTAATTCCTTAATCATGTCGACGATCTGAATAAAGTTTGTTAACAAAGCTTCTTTTATTTCTGACGATTTTATTCTGACTGATTTTGGTAGGCCGGTTTCCAAAGATTTTCCTCGGACAGTAAGAATTTTTTCTTCATTAACAAAATTTAGTAAACTAATTTTTATATTTTCACAGGTACTTTCACCCAAAATAATTCCTTGTTTCAAATAAATATAATTAGCGATAATTTTATTCATATTTTCGCCGGCGTTTTTTAAAGTTTTTTGATTAACAATTCCTCCACCGCTAATAATGGAGGCTTCAATCAGACCGCCGCCCATATCAACCAGCAAACTTGGGTGATGAGAAAAAACATTCAAACCGGCCCCAACAGCATTAGCTAATGGTTTTTCAATTAAAAAAACCGACGAGAATCCTAGTTTTGAAAGAACTTCTTCGACAGCTTTTTTTTCTATTTCGGTGGCCGAGTAAGGGACACTGCTGATAGCTCTTAAACTGGGGCGGAATAAACTATATTTATTCAAATAAATAGCGACAGACTTTTCAAAAAAATATTTTATTAGGGCTACTTCACCGTCAAAGTCATAAATAATGCTATTGGGTACCGGCCGAATAATTTTAATAAATTCCGGAGTTTTACCAACTATGCTTTTGGCCTCACTGCCAAAAAAAAGATAGTCTCTAGTTTTGTTATTGTAACCAAGGTAGGTAGGTTCTTTTAGAACGACACCTTTATTTTTTAAGGCTATTTTTGTATTGCTTGTTCCGAAGTCAAAATAAACATCAAAAGAAGACAGTAAAGGAAAAGCCAATTTTTTTAATGGTTGAAGAAATTCAAACATAGACAAATTATATAATATATAAAATATGAAAAAGTATTGGGCATTTTTTATTTTAGCGGTTTTTGCCTACTTGATTAGATTTTATTTTTTAGGATTTGGAATTTATGGAGATGGTAATGGTTATTACGTTATCAGTCACACAATTTTGTTTGAAAAAAAACTTAACTTTGATCCGATACTAAAAAATTTTGCAAACTTTAAAGCAAAAAAACATACCTTTAATCGAATATTTTGGAAGACTGATAAAACTAAGACAGGGGTAAAAAATATTCCCTGGCTTATTGGAACCAGTTTATTTTGGTTACCATCTTTGGCAATAATTTCACTCGTTAACATTATTTTTGAACTAAATCTTGCTCATTTTAGCGTTCTTTATGAACTGGGTCCAGGGATAACCGGGATTATTTTGGGATTAGCCGGTCTTTATTTTTTGGAGAGATATTTGAATAACTTTTTTAAGAGAAAAACTATTTTGTTAACAATTGTTGGTTTGCTTTTTGGAACAAATTTAATCTACTATATTTTTTTTGAGCCGGCCCTATCTCATCAAATATCTTTTTTTATTGTTAGTTATCTGTTATACAAAAGTTACCAGTTTAAAATTGGCAAACCAAATATTTTTATTATTGGTTTTTTGTCGGGTCTGCTTTTAATTACGAGAATTCCTGAAATTATTTTTCTTATCCCGATTTATTTTCAAATTATTAAAGATAACCGAAAAAAATTCTCTTGGTTATGGCTGTTTTTATTTACCTTTGGATTTTTAATTGCCCAGGGACCGCAGATGATTTTTCAGAAGTTTATGTATGGAAGTTTTTTTGCCAATCCTTACTTTATTGGTCAAAAAGGTAGTTTTAACCATTTCCAACTAATAGGAATATATAATCATCTTTTTTCTGCATCAAGAGGTTTTTTTGCATGGGCGCCAATTCTATTATTAGGATTAATTGGGGCGGTTGGGGCTATTAGCCCCACTTCGCCTACGGCTCAGTTAGGGGTAAAGGCGGCTAGGGAAAAAAATCACAAAGAATTTTTTTTAGTTTTTTTTGCTGTTTTTTTATTCTACACTTTTCTGATAGCTTATTGGGATCCTTATGTGTCGGCTGGATTTGGCGACCGTTTTTTTATTGTCTCTATTCCTTATTTGGGATTAGGCCTGGCTTATTTTATTGATAAATACTGGTCAAAAAAGACGATTTTCTTAATAATTATTTTGTGTTTGTGGAACTTTTTACTTCTTAATCAGTTCTTTTTTAATAGCCGTTACTTAACCGGTGATAAAAACTTAAGTTTTCAGAGGCTAGTAATTGAGCAATTTAACACGCCCTTAAAAGTCATTAGACTTATTAAAGAAAAGGGATATAATAATACAATATATAAATACTATATAGAATAAGCATGATTGACACGATAATTCTTTATCTTTATTACGGTTTATTTTTTTTGACTCCGTTGGTGATGAGTTCAGCCACTTCAGAGCTGTTTGAATTTAACAAAATGCTTCTAATCTATATTTTTACGGCTCTCATTGGCGGTTTATGGTTGATAAAAATGATTTTAGCCAAGAAGTTCATTTTTAAAAGAACCTTTTTTGACTTAGCTTTCGGTTTATTTTTTATTTCTCAGGTCCTGGCGACAATTTTTTCCATTGATGTCCATACGTCTATTTTTGGTTACTACGGTCGTTTTAACGGCGGACTATTATCTATTTTCTGTTATTTAGTTCTCTTTTATGCCTTTGTTTCCAACCTAGATAAATCAGCCGTGAAAAAACTCCTAATCACTTCTCTAATTTCTTCTGTCCTGGTCATATTCTGGGGGATACCGGGAAAACTTGGTTATGATCTTTCTTGTTTGGTTTTTATGGGCCAGTTTAATAACAAATGTTGGACTAGTCAGTTTGATCCGGCAGCCAGAATGTTTTCTACCTTAGGCCAGCCAAACTGGTTAGGGGCTTTTTTGGCAATTAATTTTTTCATTGCTTTATATTTTTTTATTAAAAACCTTAACAATGAAAAAAAACTTAATATTTATCTTCTGGGAGGTTATTTGATACTGAACTTTGTTATTACTCTTTTTACCCGGTCACGATCGGCCTTTTTGTCAGTCATCGCCGGAATTGGTTTGTTTAGCGTTTATTATTTTCTTAAGAATAAAAAAAATAAGGTTAAACTACGAAGTGTCGGTATCTTAATTGCTTGTATTATTCTTTCGATTATTATTTTTAAAACCGGTATTGATAAGGTTGACCGGATTCTTTCGGGTCAGTTTCAACCGCCTAGAACAGACGTTGAGAAAGTTACCACGCCAACTAACCAGACCAAACCAGCTACAGAAGCGGCTTTTAGAACCGATGTCACTGAATCTTTAGATATTAGAAAGATTGTTTGGGAAGGAGCGATTAATCTTGGTCTAAAATACCCTTTTTTTGGTACCGGTCTAGAAACCTATGCTTATAGTTATTACTTTGTTAGACCGGCCAGTCATAACCTAACTTCGGAGTGGGATTATCTTTACAACAAAGCTCATAATGAGTTCTTGAACTATTTGGCGACAACAGGATTTGTGGGACTGATTACCTATTTGTTTATGATAGGAGTCGTTTTTTATCTACTCTGTCAACGAATTTTCAATTTAAAATTTAAAATTTTAAATCAATTTAAAAATTCAAAATTAAAAACTAATGAAGAGGATGACGATCAAACAATTCTTTACGTGTGTTTGTTGCTTTCTTATCTAACCATCTTGGCGACAAACTTTTTTGGTTTTTCGACGACAACGATTAATTTGTTTTTCTATTTAATCCCGGCATTTATTGTTACCAATGATATAAAAGAAGAGAAGAATAACGTTAATTTAAAAGAGACAAATATTTTTCAACAAGGAGGAATGTTTTTGGTTTCTGCTTTGATAATTTATACATTATTTTCAATTGGCCGATACTGGTTGGCCGATACTAACTATGCTATGGGTGATAGTTTTGGCCGGGTGAACGATTACAAGTCAGCGGCCAACTATTTAAACCAAGCGATACAGTTAAAATATGAACATGTTTACCAGGATCGTTTATCGCAAAGTCTTGCTAGTTTGGCCGTCATGTCCAGTTTGCAAACTGGTACTGATGCGACTAGTGCAGCTGATACGACTACAAAACTGATGTCAGCGGCTGATTATTATAATCAACAAGCGATCAAAGCTTCACCAAAAAACCTGCTTTATTGGAAAACTCGGGCAAAAAATTATTATATTTTTTATCAAATTACTCTAAATCCACAGGAAATTAGCGAAGGAATTAATGCTCTTAAACAGGCTGAAAAACTAACTAAGACCGATCCTAAACTGCCCTACAGTTTGTCAATCTTCTATTCGTTGTTGGCAGACGATACTAAAGACGCCGCCAAAAAAACCGAGTACGAAAAATTATCGCTAAATGAAATTGAAGAAGCGATTAAATTAAAGTCAAACTTCCGTGATGCTTATTACCTTAAAGGACAACTTTTGAAAAAATATGGACTGACTGAAGAAGCAAAAAAAGTCTTTCAATTTATTTTAAAAAACATTGATTCCAGTGACCAAGATGTAAAAAAAGAGCTGGAAAATTTGTGAGTCATGTATTTTAGATTATATAGGTTGTCCTAACAACCCTATTCATATATTTTGTTGCTTATAGTCCATTGACTTGTTGTTATTTTATCCCCATGATTGTTTGTATATGCTTTCACGTACCAATCTTTTTAAATTTAGAGATCCATAAAAGGAGGTGAAAAATAAAGCAAAAGTATGAAAAAAATATTATTAAGTTTGGCAATGGTAGCGATGGTTTCATCTGTGGTCGTTGGCGCAACCAGAGCTTATTTATCCGACACTGAGACTAGTATGGGGAATACTATTAATGCCGGAACACTTAATTTAAAAGTAGATAATGTCGAGAGTACTGCAGTGGCTCATGTTGTCGTTGATAATGTTCGGCCATCTTTTCAATGGATTGGACCAGAATATAGTCATCTGTGGGTTATAAAAAATGACGGATCCGTACCTGGAACAGTTACATATACAATAAAAAATGTTAAAAACTGGGAAAATGGATGCAATGATCCAGAAATAAAAGCGGGTGATTTAACTTGTGGTACAGGATCTGATCAGGGAGAGCTTGGAAGTCAGTTTAAACTTCTTTTTCAAATAAATCAATTTGGCTATAATCATGACATTTATCCAGTAGTTGAAGGGGCGTCAACCACACCTATTATGCATCATCTCAATGCGGGAGAAACAAAAAATGTTTACTTGAGATCATGGTGGATAAACGCAGCCAACAATAATTTAGCCCAAGGCGATAAGCTTGAATTCGATATAGAGTTTAAATTAAATCAAGATCATCCATGAAAAAGAGGAGAAAAAAATTTAGTTCTTTGAGATTAATCCAGAATATTGGCAAAGCTTTTTATTGGTTTATTTTTTTTGCAATAATAGTGCTGGCGGGTTTAATTGCGATCTCTACTTTAAAAATACCTGGAAACTACAAACTTTTTGTTGTTCAATCTGGTTCAATGGAACCAAAAATCGAAAAAAATGCAATCGTTGTGGTAAAACCAGAGAAAGAATATAAAAAAGGCGATGTCATTACTGCTAAAGATTTAAAAAATCCAAAACAAACCTTTACCCATAGAATAAACGATGTTGAAATCGTAGGTAATCAAATTTTATACACAACAAAGGGAGATGTTAACAATGCAACTGATCCTGTAAAAACGTTTAAAGAAAACGTTTTGGGAAAAGTGATATTTTCAGTTCCCTACGTAGGTCTACCGATTTCTTTTGCCAGAACAAGGGACGGCTTGATTATTTTGGTAGTCATTCCAGCGACATTGATTATCTATAGCGAACTGATAGTAATTAAAAACGAGACAGTAAAATTAATAAAAGCAAGAAAGAAAAAAAATCAAAAGAATATTATTTAAATTAGCCATATTGGTATTAGTTTTGATGCCATTGGTTGTTAATTCGACCAGTGCTTTTTTATCAGACGTAGAGCAATCAAATAATAATTTTTTTAATGCTGGATCGATTGTTTTGGGTTTAAGGGATGGAGACGGAAATTTATTAACTTATCCCCTATTTAGTATCTTAGGGATGAATCCTAATGATTTACAGTCAAAAACTGTTAAAGTCACAAAAGAGGGAACGTTGGATTTTCAGTATAGTTTTCAAATTAATCAAACCGGAGAAGATTCCGCTTTATGCAATATTTTGACAGTTGATGCAAAACTTGATGGAGTTTCAAAATATAATGGAAATTTACTGGAATTAAATTTTAGTCCGGCGATAATGATTTCCGAAACTTCTGATGACTGGAATTTTTTAGTTAGTTTTAATAGCTCAGATCCAAGTCTACAGTTGAAAACCTGTAGTTTTGATTTAGTGGTAAAGGGTTGGCAATCAGGTAGTGATGGGACATGGGGTTTGACAGATACAAAGACTTTAACTAATACAATTTCTTATTTTTTACCAACTATCGAACCGATACCGGCGTTGTCAACGCTAGTAACAATTGCTACACAATCTGCAGAACTAAACATGAGTATTTTAGAGGATAAAAAAACCGTGAGCTTTTCGTTGAATAATATTTCTGACTTCAAAAAAATATCCTATCAGCTGAGTTACGATTCAGACAATGAATCACAAGGAATAATTGGTGAAGCGGATTTAAATAACCAAGTTAGTTTTGAAATGAATAATATTACTCTAGGAACTTGTTCGGGCGGAGGCACTTGTGTCTATCATCAAAATGTCCATAATTTTCAACTGAGTGTTGATTTGACTGATAATAAAGACAAAGTCATCTATTTACTTAAATCAATCGAATAAGGTGAAAAAAATAATTATCTCAATATTTTTTTTAGGATTATTTTTTTTTGCTTCTGCTACGCAAATTAAAGCCGTTGTAGTAACCCAAAATTCAGGAGATCTTAGTGTTACTTGGGATACTCTTCTTTTTCCCGCTTCAACCGTTTGGTATCCGGGACTAACCGTACAGAAATCATTTACGGTAAAAAATATTGGCAGCTTGACACATACCGCATCTGTTCAAGCCAGCAGTTTTTCTCAAACTGGCAATCTAGCAAGTAATCTTCTTTTCAAAATCAGTGAAGGGGTGAACGATCTTTATGGAAGAGCAAACGATGAAACCTTAAAAGATTTTTGGGATGCTGGCCAAGTAGATTTATCGGATATTGCCGGTGGAAACTCAATAACGTACACAATAACCGTCGCCATGCCAACAGAACTAGGCAATGAATTTCAGAGGACTAATGCCAAATTTGATTTGATTGTTGGATTTGTTGAGACACCGTCAACTGTTAATCTTGATGATGGTTTTGTCCAGGGAGTTTTGGGAATCACCACTTCTGCCGTTCAAACAAAGTTCTCTACTAGCTCTGGTCAGATAAAAGGGGTTGAGACGATTAATCTAAAAAACTGTAAACAATGTTTTTGGTGGCAGATTTTGCTAATAGAAGTAATTGTTTTGCTATTTTATTTTTTAGTGATTTCAAAACGACGTCAAATAAAAAGGCAATTTTTAATCGATTTAAGTAGGCCAATTTTAGTCTATATAGTTTATTGGTTTTTTAATAGAGCTTGTATTAAAGAAATATTTTTTTCAATCAGCAGCAATATTTTTTGCCGCTATTTTATATTTTTTGATCTGCTGATTTATTTTTTATTTTATTTATTGCAGTGAAAAAGATTCCTTAAGGATTGATGTTACTGCTGGAAACTCCCCAAAGACAGGGAATGGAATTGTTACTTGTATCTTTACAGTTAGTCGTACAACTCAATGAAGAGGTGCTGGTGTATGGCAAAATCTGTTGATCATTTTCTAAACAAGCATACAGCTGATAAGACTTGCCATCGGTAGAAGCATAAAGATAGTTTCGTCCTCCGACTGGATCATCCGATACTTTTTGCATATAGACCTTTTCCGTTCCATCACAGGTAGACGTTTCGCAAAACTGACGACCAAAGGGAAAGCCAGCGCCGGCGGCCGCTGTCGGATAGGCTTTTTTATCTTCATAGTACATTTCCAAAGACTTTTGTACTTGTTCCAGATCAGCTTTTCTTCTGGCATCACGACCTTTTTTTAAAGAGGTAAAAAAGTTTCCCGTAATAACTGCGGCAATAATTCCCATAATAATAATCACCACAAGTAGTTCAATTAAAGTGAACCCATTTGACTCACTTCGTTCGCTCCAACCTTCGTCAAGACTTCGGCCGGCAAGCAGGGCAAGTCCGTTCTTTTTTTTCATACTAATAAGTTTAACACTATTTAATTTTTTTTTCAAAAAAAATGCGGGCCTTTCGGCCCGCAGTTAATAAGGTTTGACTAGATTAGATTACAAAACACACCAAAGACAAGTATTTACGGCAGGATTTGCATTAGCAGTACATCCAGTTAGTCCTGTGGTTGGGCTAAATTTCGTATTTGGGTCACTAGTAAATGATTTTGATGTTGGTTTATAGCATACTTCTACTGAAGCGCTAGTGTTAGAACCAAAAACGATCATCTTTGTTAATGTCGCTGTGCCTGCTAAAGTGGAAAAGTCAGCCTTTAACTCTCCTGAGGCGACAACATTGGCAATTACAGTTGGCATACTAAAAGCGGTTTTGGCTGTGAAAGTGTCTGAAAGGCCATCTACATAACTAGCGCAGGTATCGTCACTACACCAAGGCATATGATTCTTTATTGCATAATAACGAATGACAGCTCCTTGTAATTCAGAAACAGTGTTTCTGACGCCGGTATCAGTCCCTTTTTTGAGCTGTTCAAACGGATCAAGAGCCGCCAAAAGGCCCACCGCTAAAGCACCTAAAAGAGCAATAACAATTAAAAGTTCGATTAGTGTAAAACCACGCTGTAATTTATTCATATATGGTAATAATAGAATAATTCTGAAGTCTTTGTCAAGAGCTATTTGCTTACTTAATCGTACTTGTTAAACTGTAAATTGGAGTAATAATAGAAATAACTAAAAAACCGACCCCAACACCTAGAAAAACAAGTATTAATGGTTCGATTAGTGTAGTCATTGTTTTGACTGCCAGCTCCGATTCCATTTCAAAATATTTAGAGATTCTCATTAAAGTTTCATCAAGATGACCGGTTTGTTCACCAACCACAGTCATTTGGATTAAAATCGGTGGAAAAATGTTTTCTTCTTGTTGCATGGCGGCTCCGACAGACATACCCTTTTCTACCTGTTTATAGATTCTTTTAAAAGCTTCCTGAAAGACAATATTTTCGGCAGTGTCAATAATAATACTAAGGCTTTCCAAAATGGAAACACCGGAACCAATAAGAATAGCCAAAGTTCTAGTGGAATTAACCAAAGCGCTGACTTTGATGACATTGCCCATTACTGGTATTTTAAGACTCATCGTGTCAAACTGGGTTTTGCCAACTCTCGTTTTTAAATATCGACTAATTAGTATTCCAGTACCAAAAACCACAACAATTATCAGTGGCCAAAATTTAGTACTGAAGTTAGAAACGGCAATAAGGATTAGGGTTGTCATTGGTAAGGTGACATTAAAATCCTTGTAAAGACCAAGAAGTTTCGGCAAAACAAAAGTAATCATTACAAACATAACCCCAATCATGGCAACGACAATGACAATCGGGTAAATTAATGCTCCTTTAATTTTTCCTTGAAACTCGCGTTGTTTTTCCAGGTTTTCTGACAAACGCAAAAGAATATCACTTAGTTTACCCGAAGCTTCACCTGATTTTATTAGAGAAATATAAAGATTAGAAAAATACTGGGGATGCTTTTTTAAAGCAGTGGAAAAACTGCTTCCCCCTCTGACTGTTTTGTCTAAGTCTTCAATTAATTTTAATAAAACCGGCTTGGCTACTTGTTTCTTTAAGATATCGAAACAATCAACTAGGGTGAGGCCCGCATTCAACATAATTGCTAACTGACGAGTAAAATCAACAACGTCAGTAAAACTAATTCGATTGGTAATAAGCCCAAAAATTTCGGCAGAGGCAGAATTCTCTTTACTTATATTAAGCGGGAAATAACCACTATTTTTTAGGTAGGTAACAACGGCCTTTTCACTGTCTGCATCAATAACCTTATTAATAATTTTATTGTCTTTTAAAGCCCGGAATTTAAATCGCATTTTCTTATCTGATCAACTTTTTAATAATGTTTTGTCTTAGGGCATAAGTCAGGGCGGTTTCCTTGGTGATTAATCCTTTATCATAAAGGGAGACGAGATATTTTTCGAAAAGAATCATCTTTTCCTCTTCTCCAGTTTCAACTGCATTGTCCAACATATGGATTCGGCCCTCTCTAATAATTGCCGCTATGGCTGAGTTATTGATCAAAACTTCAATCGCCGGAATTCGGCTAGTTTTATCTATGTTTGGGATTAGTCTTTGGGCAACTATGGCTTTTAAAACAGAAGAGAGTTGTGATTTAATTTGATCTTGTTGATGGGCAGGAAAAACATCGGTGATTCTGTTAATTGCCTCTGAAGTTGTTCCAGTGTGCAGGGTTGAAAAGACCAAATGGCCAGTTTCAGCAATGGTTAGCGCCAGTTGAATTGACTCATAGTCGCGCATTTCTCCAATTAAAACCACATCAGGATCTTCTCGCAAAGCCGACCTTAGAGCAATGTTCCACGAATGAGTGTCTCGATGCAGCTCTCTTTGGGAAATAATTGACTTACCTAAGGGATAAACATACTCAATCGGGTCTTCAATGGTAATGATATGACGGGCATATTTCATGTTTATCTCATTAACAATTGAAGCTAAAGTAGTTGATTTTCCTTCACCGGTGGGACCAATTACTAAAATCAAACCTTCTTCATATTGGGCAAAATCATGCATAAGACTTGGTAAATTGAGCTCTTCAATAGTTTTTATTTTATTGTCTATCAAACGAACGGCCATGGCCGGCTTACCACGGGAAAAATAGGCATTACAACGAAAACGATAGTCTTTATATTCGTAGCCAAAGTCAATCTCCTTATTGGTAATAAAATTTTCTTTTTGTTCTTCGGTTAGGAGACTAAGAATTAGTTTATTAGTAGTTCCTTCATCAAAAATCTGACTAGTACGCAGTTGATATATTTCATGATTGATTCTGATGGCCGGATAAAAACCAGTAAGAATATGAAGATCAGAGGCTTTTTTTTCGATAATTAAATCAAAAAAT
>Ga0247841_10010767_pt1 | contig 12371 bp, 12 predicted proteins | sample LaCruzMarch2015__2_FD_192410 | JGI IMG/M metagenome (GOLD analysis project Ga0247841, IMG submission 192410) | Freshwater microbial communities from meromictic Lake La Cruz, Castile-La Mancha, Spain - LaCruzMarch2015_18m | ecosystem: Environmental > Aquatic > Freshwater > Lake | place: Spain... | reverse complement strand
AATGTTTTATCGATCTATGGATGAGATATCCGATTCTTAATTATTACGAGTACGATGAGGATGGAGATGAGAATGGATATTCTTATGACCAAAACGAGGAAGCACGTAAAAAATTAACCGGTCGCGTTTTGTTCAAGGAGAACAATAAAGGTGTCTTAATTTACGCGCCGAATGAGGGTTTACCAAATTTTCATGGAACTTGGGCCGAGGTTCTTTTAGAAACGTTTGACTATGTTAGTCGTAAGCTGTGCGCCGATCCGGAGCCGACTAAGGATATCATCGAACGAATTGGTTCAGTCAAATTCGCCGACAACTAAATCGATTATTAGACCAGGATAAATATCCTGGCTTTTTTTAAAATCTTGTTGTTTACTTTTAAAAATGCTAATATTTTAATACAAAAATATGCCTTTATTTAATCCCGATAAATTAGGTTTAAGTTTAGTTAAAATTTTTGCCGTCCTCATAATTTCTTTGACGGTCGTGATTATTATTTTAATGTCATTTTAGACTATGCCAGAATTACCCGAAGTTGAAACAATCCGGCGTGATTTAAGTCTTCTTGTCGGTCAGAAAATTAGCGCCCTTGAGATTATTTCTCCGAAAACCGCTTCTCACTCCGCGGCTTTTTTTAAAAAAGCGTTGTTTGGTTTTGCGCTTAAGGCAATAGATAGGAAAGGGAAGTTGTTGATATTTTCTTTTGAAAATGGTCGTTTTCTTTTAGTCCATTTAAAAATGACTGGTCAGTTAATTTATCAGTCACGTCAAACGAGTATTGTCGGGGGACATAGTTTAGGCGAGGGGTCATACGCGAAATCAGTCGGCGGAGAGTTGCCTAATAAACATACGCGAGCTATTTTTAAATTTTCTGGTGGTGGCCAATTATTTTTTAATGATTTAAGAAAGTTTGGCTATTTGAAATTAGCGGATAAAAATGAATTAGATAAGATATTGGAAAATAATTACGGGCCAGAGCCCTTAAGTCCTGAATTTTCAGTGAAAAAACTTCAAGAAATTTTTAAATCAAGAAAGACATGTATTAAGGCCGTGCTTCTCAATCAAAAATTAGTAGCTGGCCTAGGAAATATTTATGTTGATGAATCACTTTTTGCGGCTAAAATACGACCGACGAGAATTGCTAGCCAAATAAAACCGATCGAGATAAGAAAATTATCTCAAGAAATCAACAAAATAATAAAAAAAGCCATTGCCAGTCGCGGGACAACTTTTAATAATTACGTAGATTCTAAAGGCAGAAAAGGAAATTTTTCGCAGTTTTTGAAAGTTTATGGACGTCGCGGACAAAATTGCTTAATTTGCCATAAACCAATTTTACGAATAAAATTAGTTGGTCGAGGAACACATTATTGTCCCTATTGTCAAAAATAAGACAAAGCCAAGGTTGACTTTTGCCCCATTTTTTTATATTGTTTATATATCTATTAATTTAAAGAAAAATATGTCCCAAGACAACATGATGAAACTGGAATGTACGGTTTGCAAAACAACAAACTATCATTCTCATAAGAACAAAAAACTACTTAAAGAAAGGTTAGAGATGAAAAAGTTTTGTAATAAATGTAAAAAACATACTTTACATAAAGAAACTAAATAGCTCATATGCCTAAAAATTTAACCAAGCCTTTCTTACTGATTCTGGTCCTCCTGGTCACTATCGGTTGTTACTTGGTATTTAGGCCTTTCCTTACGGAAATTTTAATGGCGGCGGTGCTCGCTACTATTTTTTATAAGCCTTTTATTGCTTTGACTAAGTTATTAAAGGGGAGGAAAAATTTGGCCGCTCTTTTGATGTGTCTATTTTTAGTAGCAGTCATTATTCTGCCATCAGTAAAATTGCTGATTTATGGTGCCGAGAAATCGGTGGCCGCCTATGATGAGACTGTAACTTTTTTCGGCAATCACAGTATTAATGACGTTTTCAAAAATGATATCTTCCAGAAAACGCCTTTACGTTACTTTAACTTTGAGAAGTATAACTTTCAAGATAAAGCTTTCCAGGAAACACTTCTTACTACCGTTAAAGAATCAAGTTCTTGGCTTTTGTCCGGTGCTACTACCGCTATTAAAGAAACAACCACTTTTATTTTTTCCTTGCTCCTAATAATTTTAACCATGTTCTTTTTCTTTGTTGATGGAAAAAAAATGCTGAATCATTTAATGTACCTTTCACCCTTACCCAACAAATACGATCAGGAAATTTTTCGAAAATTTAGCGTTGTCAGTTATACAACTTTAGTTTCTACTTTCGTGGCCGCCTTCGCCCAAGGTGTCGTTGGCGCTTTGGGTTTTGCCGTCGTCGGTTTTCCAGTATTCCTGGCTTTTGTTTTAGTCTCCTTATTATCGCTCTTGCCTTATCTAGGATCGATGATTTTTTATGTTCCGGTTGGTATTTATTACTTGTTGGTTGGAGAAATTTGGCGAGGCATGTTCGTTTTGGCTTGGGGGGCGATTATTGTTGGCTTAACTGATAATGTCGTCCGCGCTTATATGATTAAAGATAAGGCGGAGATTAACCCTATTTTTGTTTTCTTTTCTATCCTCGGCGGCATTGCTTTATTTGGCTTCTGGGGAGTAATTGTTGGACCGTTAATAGTGGCCCTGGCTGTCACAATTCTCCATATTTATGAATTAGAATTTTGCAGTAATTTAGACGGGGCGGGTTGTGGAAAAATAAAGATTGAGGAAGAGTTTGATAGAAAAAATAAATAATGAAAAATAATAATTAAATTAATTAAACAATATATGTTAGGACCAAAAACAATAAAAAATTTAAACGACGCTTTCGCTGGCGAATCAATGGCACGAAATAAATATACCTATTTTGCTTCTGTCGCGCGCAAAGCTGGTTACGAGCAAATTGCGGCTCTATTTGAAGAAACAGCTAATAATGAGAAAGAACATGCTAAACTTTGGGCGAAGCAATTAGGTTTAATCGGTGATGTTAAAGCTAATTTAGAAGCAGCAGTTAAAGGGGAGAATTTTGAAAATACTTCCATGTATCCAACGATGGAGAAGGAAGCGCTTGAAGAAGGGCACGAAGAAGTTGCCCGATTGTTTAAAGAAGTTTCCGAAGTTGAGAAAGCTCATGAAGCTCGTTACCGAAAATTATTAGCTAATGTAGAAAGCGGTGAAGTCTTTAAGAAAGGGGAAGTGAAGCGTTGGAAGTGCGCTAATTGCGGCCATATTCACGAAGGAGTTGAAGCGCCTGCTGTTTGCCCAGCTTGTTCGCATCCACAGGCCTTCTTTGAGATTTTAGCAGAAAATTATTAATTAAATTATAAACATATGACTAGTAGAGTGGGAAAAACTTATTTTTGTGCCATTTGCGGCAATGAAGTAGAATTCGCCAAAGATGGCGGAGGGCAGCTAATTTGCTGCGGCGAAGCGATGCAGATTAAGAAAGGTGAAGGAGAGGAATAGGTAAAAAAAATATTCTCCGGCCAAGCCGGAGTTTTTGCGGGATTCGTATAGTGGTAGTACAGGAGTCTCCAAAACTTCTAGCGGGGGTTCGATTCCCTCATCCCGTGCGTAAAATAAAACTAGGCGTTTGCCTAGTTTTATTTTTACTTTTGAGAGGGAACCAAATTGAGACATTCGTTAAATATCTATTTGACGTGTTGAAATAGGCGTGATAACATATCAATGGGTGTTGATATGTGTCAATAAATATATGCCTTTAATGCAATGCTGCAAGTTGCGCGATAAACAGGAAAAAATCAAATTAAGCTCTGATTTTTTGAATGTAATTTCTGAAAATAATCGTTTAAATATTTTACGTATTTTGAAACGGGGCGGCTTATCCGTTTGCGAAATTTATCAATATTTAGACTTACCGCAAAATCTTGTTTCCCATCATCTTAAGGTTCTAAAAGATTTCGGCCTGTTAAATTCTCAGCGGAAGGGCAAGCGAAATATTTATTCATTAGACCAGGGAGTTATTAGGCGTTATAAATCCTTGCTTAACAAATTTATTTAATGATTCCATGAAGATACAAGTATTAGGTTCAAGTTGCCCAAATTGTAAAAAGTTTTATGATTTAGTTCGCCAGGTTGCCCTTGACTTACGAATCAGTGAGCCCGTTGACTATGTCAATGATCTGAAAGAAGTAATTAAAATTGGTATTATGACTACGCCGGCGCTGCTTGTTAATGGCGAGGTAGTGCTTACCGGTCGTTACCATTCTCGCGAGGTGATCCGAAGAGCTTTTCTTAACCTTATAGAGGGAGAAACGAAATAAGCAGTTATTTCTGAGAATTTAACGTGTTTGCATCCTTAGTTGTTTAACTATAAAATTTATATATATTTTATGAAAAGAAAAATATTATTTTTATACTCATTTTTGTTCGTGGCTATTGTTTTTGGTGGTTTTGCGCTGGCCAATTCTAAAACAAATAATTTAGCCAATAAGTCAGAAAGCATAGTCAACGATCAACCCGTGAAGAGTGCGGATAAGTTAGAGGTTTACTATTTCCATCGCACACAGCGTTGCTCGACTTGTTTGTCGGTGGGACGCTACACCAAGGAGCTTATTCAGCAAAAATTTTCCACTGAAGTCGAGCGCGGTTTAATTGAGTTTAGAGAGATAAATATTGATTTGCCAGAGAATGCCGAAATAGTAAATAAATTTAAAGTCAGCGGTCAGTCATTATATATTAATGTTATTAAGGATAATAGCGATAATATAAATCAGGATATTAATATCTGGCGTTTGGCTGGGAGTGAAGGTCAGTTTAAAGACTATCTGCAAAATAAAATAACAGGCTTGCTTGCAAAATAACTATGGATTTAATTAATTCCTTAATTGATAATTATAATATTCCCATCCTGGTGGCGTTTTTGCTTGGTTTGTTAAGTTCAATAAGTCCCTGCACCCTGGCTGCCAATATAGGGGCCGTCGCTTATATTTCCAAAGATCTTAAATCTATAAAACGAACTATACTTAATGGATTTTTTTACACGCTGGGCAGAGGCTTGAGCTATGCTCTCCTGGGTTGCTTGGTATATTTCGGCATTTCTGCCTTTTCAATTTCAAGTATTTTTCAAGGCTGGGGCAGTTTGTTGTTGGGTCCAATTTTTATTCTCTTGGGTTTTATAATGCTCGATGTAATTAAATTTAATTTTAGCCTTAGTAATAAAGGAATAGAAAATTTAAAGAATTATCTAACGACTAAGGGATATTTGGGGTCAATTTTGTTAGGGATGTTGCTCGCTTTAGCTTTTTGCCCCTATAGTGGCGTTTTGTTTTTTGGTGCTCTAATGCCCCTGGCGCTGAATTCAACCGAGGGATTATTACTATTTTTTATGTTTGCCCTCGGCACGGGATTACCAGTTATTGTTATGGCCCTAATCATCGCCTTTAGCCTGCAAAAGGTCGGGAAATTGTTTGCTGTTTTGCAGAAAGTAGAAAAAATAGGCAGAATTGTTGTCTCCTTGATTTTTTTGCTGGTTGGTCTTTATTACTCTCAAAATTTAATAAATTATTTTATACTAAGGTAGCGCTGACTATCGCTATCTTAATATTTTACGGCGATTGATGTATAATATAGGGGAAATACGAATTATACATAAATGACCAAGATATTTAAATTAAACGCGTATCACCGCATCAATAATTTCCCCAAGCGAATCTCGATTTTTAAGAGAATTTTAAGTCAGATAATTTTTGCTTTTTTAGTGACCAAAGTTACTTTGCACAAAAATCATTTAGAAGAATCTGACCATGCTTTGGCGAAAAAATTGATAAAAAAGGGCGATTTGATTTTAGCTGGCGGTTTTCGTGCGGTTTCGGGTTTATTTATGGGTAAATTTTTTACCCATTCGCTGTTGTATATTGGCGACGGTGATTGCATACATGCCGATGCCGACGGGGTTGATACAATTTCTTTCAAAGAGCTATTTATGGCCTATGATACTTTAATTATTCTGCGGCCCAGAATTTTAACCGACTACGAAAAAACTATTAATCAGACCATTAGTTTCGCGCGTGAGCAAATCGGTAAACCATATGATTTTTATTTAGAGCACCGCCATGATCGCTATGTCTGCACCCAATTAATTAACGCCTCGTTTAAAAACGCCGGTTTTGATACCGGTGTCGGGATTAGGGATGAGATTCGGCAAAATTTCTTATGGATTTTTTGGCGCATTAGAAAAGTTGTTCGAGCCGATGATTTCTTAAGAGGGAATTTCGAGACGATTTTTATTTCGCACAGCTTGCAAGAAAAAAATGAGGAAATTGAAAAGATTAGTAAAATTTAATTTAGTCTGACTCCGTATCTAAACGAGATTCACTTTCTATCTCCGCGCTCAGTTTGAGCCAATATTCTTCTTTGTCGTTAATCGCTCGTTTTATGTCTTCTAGTTCTTGAATTTTTTCCGGTCGGTAATTGTGATAATGTTCTAAAAAATAAGCCATCAATTCTTCTTTATAAATATTCATTTTTTCCAGTTCGCGCTCTAGGGACTGGATCTTTTTTTGTCTAGCACGATTTTCTAGATATTTTTCTCGATCAAGGGTTTTGTCCTCAATTGGCCTTACTTCTTCTTCCGACTTTTTTCTTAGCTCTTTTTCAAGATGAGCCACATATTCGCCGTAGTCTTCATGACGGCGCTTCGCCGCGCCATTTTTTATTTCAACAATTCCCGTGGCGACTAAACTCGAAAAGGTTCTGTCATGACTCGCAAAAAATATAGTACCTAAGAATTTTTGCAGGGCATTAGCTAGTGACTCAGTTGTTTCAAAATCGAGATGGCAGGTCGGTTCATCTAGAATCAAGATATCCGGTTTTGATAATAATAAACCAGCGAGCAAAAGGCGCGACTGCTCGCCACCCGAGAGAACACCAATCGACTTTTTTAATTCCTCTTCGCGGAAAAGAAAGTCGCCGGCCATTTTTAAAACGGCTTCGGTTTTTAATTCTGACGCGGCCACGCGTCTTAGAAATTCGCCGGCTTGCTCTTTTTTGTTCATCACATCCATTTCTTCCTGGCCATGATAAGCAAGGCGGCTATTGGCGGCAAAATGAAAAGTACCTTTGACTGGAGTTATTCTACCGGCTAAAGTTTTTATGAGCGTTGTTTTGCCTTGTCCGTTTAAGCCAAGGATAGCGAGTTTTTCGCCAGACCGACAATCAAAATCAATGTTCGCCACGATTACTTTTTCGTCGTAGCCAATACTTAAGTCATTAATTTTTAAAGCAAAATTATTTTTTTTCGTCACTTGAGGAATAGTGATGCGCGTAATGCCGGCTTGGTGCTCGATAGTGATTCTTTTTTCTTCGAGCTTGCTAATTTTACGCACCAGCGCCTGTGCTTGTTTCGCCTTGGAAGCTTTATAGCGGAAGCGATCGACAAAATCCTGCCAATGCTCTTGCTGTCTTTCGAGGCTTTCGTTAGCCTTGATTAATGTTTTAAGTTTTTGCTCTTTAAAAGAGAGATAGCTTTCAATATTGCCCGGATAGTGATAGCAACCGGTTTTAGATATTTCAATTGTCTCCTGGCAAGTACGTTTCAAAAATTCGCGATCATGAGAAATAATTAAAAAACTGCCCCGATAAGCGCGGAGATAATTCTCGAGTAAAATTAGAGTATTTAAATCAAGGTAATTACTTGGTTCGTCGAGTAAAAAAAGATTCGGTTCTTTGAGCAGCATGCTCGTCAGGCGCAAGCGCATGCGCCAACCGCCGGAAAGGCTGCTCGCTAATTGTTTAAGTTTTTCCGCGTCAAGTTCAAATTTACTCGCGACTTGCTGCGCCCGCCATTGCGGTCGCCCACTCGTTCTCTGCAAGTAGTCCAGCGCGCTTTCATTCTCTTGCCAGTCATGGTTTTGCTTGAGGTAGCCAATACTAGCTTCACTATGAATGATTATTTCGCCAGTATCAGCCTGCTCTTCGCCTGTAATAATACGAAAAAGGGTAGATTTGCCCGCGCCATTTTTGCCGATAACACCAATTTTTTGTTTTTCCGAAATAGCAAAAGATAGGCCGGAAAATATTTTTTGGCCGCTATATTCTTTGCTTAATTCACTGACTTGCAGGAGGATAGGCATATATGGAATATGATAAAGCAAGAGAGACATTCTGGCAATTGTTTAGAGTTCCGATAATGCAAATTTTGAGCTATAATAAAGATATAGTTGGAAGATATAAATATAAAAATGTTTAAGCGTTTTGAACAAGTATTCATAAAATCAAAAAGCAGTTTAGTGACTGAGGAAGAAAAAAGTTCGTCAGTTGATTTAACGAACAATGATTCAGTGATGGAAAAGGAGAATTCTTTAGCTCTAGAAAAAACTGAAAAAGAATTAAATTCGCTTTTAGAAATTATTAGACCCGACGAAATGACGGCGGCTGATTTTGCTAGTGATACTATCGGTGGTCTTTTTGAAGATGCAAAAAAAATACAAGTTAATCAAGGGGACTTACTGGCGAGCGAAAGGGAAACGACTGAACAAGTTTTAGAATTACTAAAATTAAGAATTAGAGCGATCGTCGAGGATAGTCGCCTTAACGGCAGGAAGGACGATAAAAATAGGGAAGAGCTTGATGAAGGTTTAATTCGTCGCGCCAAAATCGCTCTCCTGCAAATGGGAGATCATTCTGATTTAAAAATATATACCTCAAGAAGAGATGAGGAACTTGAGCTCGATACTTTTTCTCAATATTTGTATCCGCGAGCGAACGAATCCGAGCGGAAGCTAAGCGAGCATGAATTAGATTCTTTAGTTAAAGTTGGCTTAGGAAGAAAATTAATAAATGGTTATCTGGGTACCTTTAAATTGGCGGTTGAAAAATTTCCCGAATCCGCTTTAAAGCAAGCGAACGAGAGAAGTAATAGCAGCGAATATTATAATGTTAAACATGTTTTAGAAGAAGCGTATTCGGATAAACCCTATAGCGCTGATTGTTTTAAATATTTAATGGCCAATAAGTACGGCGATTTAGTTTCAGAATATTATACTCGTTTTACGGGCGTTGATTATCAGGATGCGGTTATTGGTCGTTCACCGAGTTATCCATATATGGCGGATGACTTAATTGAAGAATTGCGGAATAAAAATTTATCACCCGACGAACAAAATATAAGAATAGACCAGATCATAAAACATCAAGAAGTAATAGAAGATAATTGGAAAATGCCGGAAATTAGCGAGAGATATGGCAAAACAATTGAAAAAGTGAAATCGATTCATGATGGCAGTTACAGTGATAGGGAAAAAGGATATTTAAAAATCTCTCTCGAAGAAGGTTTGCCCCTAGCTAAAGAAATAATTGAGGCTGGTGAAATCAGTTTCCTGCATACTGGTGGTTGGCGTTATATTCAGTCACTGGCTGAAAATGATTATGATTGGCTCTTAACGCAAGTAAAGAAATACGATCAAGAACATCTTTTAATGCATAATAAAAATTTATTAAAGAAAGAAGACCAACTTGATTATGCTAAAAAACTTATTAGCTCTGGTAAGGAGCATCTTTTAGCGGCGATGGTCGGTCAAGACATCGATCGACGATCAGAAATGTTTAGTGGGCATTCTTTTAATCAAGTGGTTTACGATGAGTTAAGTAAAATTGTTGACCCGAAAAAATTACCGATTAATCTTTTTGCTGGTTTAAGCGAAAATAATTTTTCTGAGTATTGCGCTAGCAAAGAAATTGATGCCATAAGTATTTTAAGTTTCGATTTAGAAAAAACAGAAAAATACGCAGACTATAAAAATTTCCAAGAAGCGGTTAGGTTTACTAATAGTTTATTTGGCGAAAATACGGCTTTAGCACTCAGTAAAATTTTTGGTTTGAATCCCGAGTCTTTGTCTGGCGCTAAATTAGAAGAAGCAAAAAATATAATTGCCGAGAAATTTGCTATCATGGAAAATAACTTGCCAACTCTTTATCCCAATCAAGATAAGAAGACACAAACAAATCAATTTTTAAAAAACTATAGCGCCCTCTTAGAAGAAACGCCCGAGGAAATGAGCGGTTTATTGTCGGAAGTTAAATACTTAGGGCGTGAACTTATTACGGATGACAAGTTGTATCTTTCTGGGTTAAAAACTGCCCATTCCTTGCCTGAGGAATTCAAAGAAACTTTTTCGACGGATGTAAAAAATATAAATTCGGTCATGTCGAATGCTGATATCTATAAAAGATACTTTTCTCTGCAGGGTGCGGAAGCGACGGCCGTGAATATTAACTCCTGTTTTAATAATATTCCTGAATACTTAAAAAAATACGAAACTTTATCTCCTGAACAAAAGAAGCTCTGGTCGACCTTGCTTCCCTGGACGCCATCCCTTCTTAAATTAGAAAATATTCAAAAACCGGCTGCGCGCGCCGAGTACGATCCTTGGCGAAAGCAACTCCTGCCACTTTTGCGTAATCTTTCTAATGAAATTAGATTCGATAATCCGGAGGATGGGGAAATTATTTTTGATTATTGTAGTCGCTTAGGCATGAAAAATATGCCTTTAATATATTCATTATTTTCAAAAATAGCTAAAAGTAAGAATGTTGATTTGCTGCCCGATGAGGTTAAAGTAGAGCTCGAGAAAACTTTTAATATTAAGGCCGATGAGTTATGCAAGAAAGATAAAAAAAACATAAAATTAATTTTATCCGAAACGCAAAAGGCGGTTCCTAAGATGATAAGTGATTTTAGAAAAGAAAATCCAAAATTTGTTAGCTCGACTTTAGAATCACCTTATGCAATAGAATTTCTTAAAACCATAATTGGTGATTCTGGTTATGGTCATGGCGCGTCGACTGAAGAGGTATTAAAAACCTATCAGGAAGCTTTGCAAAAAAATCCTGAGAAATTTATTTTAAAGCCGGGTTATGAAGAAACGGAAATATCAGTTCCGGAAGTAGTTGTTAGCGAGGGCGAAAAGCAAGAGAAAATCGCTAGCGCTCAAAATAAGATATTAGCTAATCCGGAATTAGGACAAACAATCACGACTTATAAAACAATCGTGGATAATCCAGAGAATTCTCTGTCTATGTCGGCTTGGCTAAGAAATAAAGGTAGCGAAGTAAATATATTCCTTACGGAAGTTATAGACGAGCTTAAAGAAAAAATTCTTAAAGAAGAAAAAAAAGTAAACGGCAACGCCAAAGCGAAGATTAATTTAAATGATCGTTTGCATAAATACCAAACCGAGCAGCAAATTTTTAATGAGCGATTTTCTGCTTTGTCCTCTGATGGAGCCAAAATAAAAGAAACAATGGAGGGATTATTCCGGGGCGTTCCCGAAGATTGGCCAGGCAAGAAAAATTTACTTATGGAATTATCTTGGCGTGATATGGCGAGTAAAGTACCCGAAGGCCAGCGGGCTGTTTCCGCAAATATAAATTCTGATTCAGCTAGCCAAATATCGGCTTGGCACGAATTTATTTCAAATCATGTTTCGGAACATTATTTAAATAAAAAGCATGGACGCGGTGAAGCGATTGAAACTGAAGATAAAGATCTTATTAAAATTTTAAAGAAATATTGGGGTACGCAAGATTTTGATAAATCAATTTTAGCTGTCAGCCACGAAAAAATTAAGAAACTGGAAAGAGGGGAACTATCGGAAAAACTAAAGGCAATTTCGCTCGTGCCCTCTAAGGGTTTGCAGCGTATTTTCAGCGGCGACATTGGTAAGGCGTGTACAAGTAATCAAAATAGCCTTTTGGCGCAAGGGGCTTTTGAAAACATCACTTCTTATTCTCTAGTCGTTGAAAAAAATACCTTAAATGAAAGATTTGTCGGGTCATTTTTAATTATTGAAACGCGGACCGAGACCGGAGAGCCGGCTTTAGTTTTGCGTGCTAATGACCCCGAACAAAATGTTTTTAATATGGTTGACGGTAAATCATTAATTGCTTCGATTGTTAAAAAAGTGCAAGAATTAGCCAAGCGCCGTCAGATAAATAATGTTCTCGTGCCTTTGCAAAGTGGTGCAAGTTCTAATCGCCCGGAGGTCCTTGATTATTATCGAACTAAGTTTAGCAATAATGAAAAAGTATCTCTTGTTAATAATCCAGAAACAAATTTTAATAATTATAACATTTGGAATAAAGAGGGTACTAATGCGGTTATAAAAATTTAATATTTTTTATTTACTTTTTACTCTGTTTGCGATATATTTAAAGTATAATAGACGCATATGATTAAGAGAGAAAATAGAAGTGTTTTTATTTTTTGGGGAACTTTTTTTTGTATTCTTTTTATTTTAGCTAACTTTGTTTTCCCCCCCTCCTCCTCCTTCGCCCAAACCACTGGTTCAAGCGATGCTATTGCAGTTCGCATCATCCCTAATCCCAACCACTATAGCATTTCTCGTTGGTACGATAGCCAAGGATTCAAGGGTGCC
>Ga0247841_10010766_pt1 | contig 12372 bp, 11 predicted proteins | sample LaCruzMarch2015__2_FD_192410 | JGI IMG/M metagenome (GOLD analysis project Ga0247841, IMG submission 192410) | Freshwater microbial communities from meromictic Lake La Cruz, Castile-La Mancha, Spain - LaCruzMarch2015_18m | ecosystem: Environmental > Aquatic > Freshwater > Lake | place: Spain... | reverse complement strand
AATTGACTGCAATCCTGAGCTCGCTAAATAGTGAACTGCCAATCGAGATATATTCAAGTGGCGTTTTGCATGAAGATGGTAGTTTCTGGTTGCAGAGCGATCTTGCTGTTACAAGTTTAGATGGCAATAAAGCCCAATCGACATTTTCTTTGTGCAAGGTAAAGGAAGATAATTATGTTGTGCAGACAGATCTTCAAAATATTAATTCTGAAATTTTTTCCCTGGCCTCCCTAGCCGGATTTATTCCTGAGGATATTAAGCTTAAAGCAAGACGTCTTGAAGGATCTTTCACAGCATGGATAGATAAGAGACATCTAGAGAGACTGCAGTGGAAACGCTTTGTTGCTGTGGATGCTGAGATAAAAACCCCTTATGCCACATCCTCTTTAGAAGATCTATCAACAGAGGGGCTCCTTATAAAAGATGCAGCCGGCTGGCATCTAGAAGAGCTCGATGTTCAACTTCAAAAATGCACGCTTGCTAAAAGCCAGCTTTTTTTTTCCGATGTCAACGTGTCTCTCCATTATCATGATGGAGTCATTCAACCCTCAGCTCTTGCAGCTTTTTGGAATAAGGGTAAGCTTACTTTAAGCGTTTATGGACCGATTCACGATCTGGTTTCGAAGGTTGAGATCGATTCCTCGTGGAATGCGCTTGTCTCGATGCTCTACCCAAGTATTTCAAGGGTAAGTGATTGTCATTCTACAACGAAACTAGATATTTCTTTAAAGAATAGCATAGCAACGATGCAGGGAGATACTCAGTTTGTTTTAGAAGGGGAAGAGGAGAGCCGCTTGCACATGTCCTTGGAATTTCCGATCCTTGGGAAAGGAGCTGTTTGGCATAGAAAGATTGCATTTGCCGATTTTAAAGGGGTGCTTCACTCTGACTTGTTAAAATGCGCTGTATTCCTTCCTCTACTATCTCTTGCAGATAAAGACTTGAGTTTTAGTGGCGCAGTATCTCTTGATGCGACACTTGCTCATGCAAAGGTAAAGGGGAGGGTTACATCACCCGACTTATTTTTAGGCAAAGGTGGTATCGCTCTAAGCACAGGGGAAATAGGACTCAGTACGCCTGCCTTATTTACTTATGACTTTAGCTCATCGGCGCTTTCCGCGGAGCTTGAGCTTGTAGATGGATTTTTCGCTGATAAATCAGGAATAGCTTTAGATTCAGTTAGTGGACGTTTCCTCTGGCAGGATCACCGGCTTAAAGCAGAGAGCCTTCAGGCTGTATGTGAAGGGATAGTAATTCCTTTCTCACTCTATTTTGATGCAGCTGGACTCTTTGTTGAAACAGCTCCACTGCAAGGAAAAGTAGAAGAGATATGCAAAGTAGATTTTATTAAAAAAGCTTTAGGTCCTTCTTCTACAAAAATGACCGGGCTGTTTTCTATGCCGGCAGGAGGATGTAACATCCTTGTGCAAAAAACGGATAAGGATTGGATCTGGCACTGGAAAGTGGCTGCTGGCTTTTCTGAAGTTTGTAGTGAGATCACCCCAGAGGTGAAGATCGTAGGAGCTCAGTGCGATCTATTTTTTGACTCTTCCAGCATGGTCTCATCCATTAAGAAGACGAAGGGAAAACTCGCCTTATGCAGCGGCTCTTATGCTTTTACTCTTGATGATTTTAGCTTTGATCCACGCAAAGACAATTCATTTGATTTGAAGGTGGTTGAGGGAAAAACTTCTTTTCTTGCTCTATCTGGTATTGTAAGACTGAGCCAAGATGTCGAGCTTGTTTTCGATAAAGATAAAACAGAATTCCTTTCCATACCCTTGCAGATCAGCAAGTGCATAATGAGTAAAGATCTCAAGATTAAAGAAATAGATTTTACTCTTCCCTTGTCAGCCAGTGCTTTAAGAGACTGCCTTGATAAAGCTAAAAATATTCAGGCGGTGCCTGTAAAGGCTGCCACATTTATCGAAGAAAAATTAAGTTCTTTGCAAGGTGATCTCTGTGCTCATGTGACCTTTACTGAAAACGCTAAATGGCGCATGCATTTGCAAAGCCCAAAGCTTATTTGGAAAGAGTCCACTTTGCAAAGCTGTGAGGTTGTAGCTTTATATAAGGCTCCGCTAATCACAATTGAAAAGATGTTATGGAATAAATCCTCTTTGCAAACATCAGCGAGCTTGCAAGATAAGACGCTAAAAATCTCCTATGTTAAGTATGCAAGCCCTGATGCGAAGATCGATCTACAAGGGTGCTACAGCCTTGAATCAAGGAAGCTAGATGTCCCTCGCATGAATTTTTCCATTGCAAGTACACTCATCGGTAAAGATATCGCTAAATACTTGAAAGGATCTCTGCAGGGTTTGGCCTCTCTTTCTTGCTTATTTGATCAAGACATGAACCTCGTAAATGCAAAAGCTGACACCTCACTTTCTTCTAAGTTGTTTTTCCCTTTCATCTGTGATGTAAAAAATAGAGAAACCGTTTCTGTAAATTACGATAAAGACTCTGGCCTTCAGGTAAAACGCCTTGATCTCACAGCCTTTGCAAGTAGCACCGATGAGGTGCTTGCAAGGGTGAGTCTAGATTCTTTGAAGTATGTTCCAAAAGAGGAAAGGGTCTGCCTTAACAACTGCCTTCTTCTTTTAGTTCCTGCAGGAACAGAGGCTTTTTCTTCATCTGGACTCCTTTCAAGTGATGTTTGCCGCATGAAGAAAGATTTAGATTGGCAGATGTCGGGTGATGTCACCCTTTCAAAGGCAGGGATAGAAGCTCTACTTAGCCTCAAACCCGGCCTGTATTCTGCTGGAGGTAATGACTACACTCTATTAGATCCACGCCTTCAGATTAGCTCTACGAGCTTGCATCTGCGATCACGCCTCCAGCTGGGCACTCCTATTATTTGCGATCTGCAAAAAGAATTTGCTAAAGACTCTCCGCTCTATGTCCTCCTACGGGCAAATCCGGAGGCTGAGGGGCTAAAGATCTTATGTAAAGAAAAAAATGGCAACTTCGATCCTCAAAGGATTGAAGGTAAGCTCATGGGACTTGAAGCAAACTTGCAAAAAAGTGCCCATATTTCTGATGGCTCATTTTTTGGATTTGTAAAACTCGATTTTGTGCAGGCAGAGCCTCTTCTTTCTAAGCAGATGAAAGAAATTGTAAATAGTTTAAAGCTTGGCTCTGGCTACACCCTACAAGGTCATTTTACCCTTCCAGAGACAGAAAAAGATGACTTCGGCTTCCAGGGGGATATAAAAGCAGAAAAATGTCAATTTCTCGGGTACACCTTTCAAACCCTTTCCGTCAAAGCGCAAATCTCTCCCTCTAAGGTGACTCTTGATGACATCAAAATCGATGACATGGCAGGTCAGCTAAGCGTTAAGACCTGCGAGATCGATAAAGACCCTTTTACCAGTAAATGGTCACTTGCCATGCCCCTTGGTCACATAAGAGAATTCCGCCCAAGCCTTCTTATGGAAAATGGTAAGAGGGGAGCAGAAAAGCCGTTTCTGCTTAAAAATTTAAGTGTGTATGACTTTAAAGGACAGCTTGGTGATTCAAAAAGTTTTACGGGAAGTGGCGCTCTGCAGTTCCTTAACTCCAATAAAAAAGAATTTAGTTTTTTTGATATTCCTTTTGAAATGCTTAAAGACCTTGGCCTTGATACAGGCATATTAACACCGATTTCAGGGGAGGCCGATTTTAGCATTAGAAAGGGGCGGTGTGTATTTAATGAACTGAAAAACTCCTATAGCGAAGGAAGAAGATCTGAATTCTTCTTAAGTGGTGATACACCAGCGTATATCGATTTTGAAGGGAACTGGCATGTGGATCTGAAGATGAAGCAGCATGTTCTTCTTAAATGGTCAGAATCTCTTCTTGTATCGATCCGTGGTAAAATCGATAAGCCCAAATATAGTCTAAAAAATGTGGATGACCCTCTGTAAAAGTCTATGCGCCTCTTTATCGGAGCTGTGCTTTCCCTCTCTTTGTATCAGCTGTGAAGCGAAGATTGATAAGGGGATACTCTGCCATTTTTGCAGTGAAAAAATCGAACTTATCAGCACAAAAAACAGATGTCATACCTGTTTTGAAGAAAGTGAAGGTAGGTGTTTCAGATGCATAAAAGAAAAGCTTCATCCTAGAGCCTTTACCTGTGAGAATTACGGCCCTGTGCAAAGCCTTGCATTGCAGCTCTCTTCTAACCTACAAATACAGAAGAATATCGGCTCTTTAATGGTCGTGCAGCTCTGCTCTCTTTCCTGGCCGATCCCTGATGTACTCATTCCATTATCTAGTAAAGAGAGGGAAGCTATAAGTCTTGCTAAGCAGATCAGCTCATTTATTTCCTCTGAGGTAAAATCAATCATTCGAAAAAAGAGGTTTATACTAGATCAGCTGGGCTACTCGGTAAAGAAAGGGGTGAATCTATCAGATAAAAATTGTCTGGTGGTTTCTCTTTATGGTCTAAAGGAAAAGGAAAGAGAAGTCATTGCTGAAAAACTCTATCAGGCAGCTCCTAAGGGAGTGTATTTCCTCTCTTTTTTGTCTTGAGGTATCTTCTAAAACATGGGTGGTACTGCCTGACAAAAATGGAATAAGAGGAGTGTCTTTGAATTTAAAATTTACCCAGATTTGGTTTTCAAGAAGTTGATTTTAATAGGCTTACGTTCGTATATCTGTAGTGTTGTAGAGATGTATGTAAGATGTTAATAATCAATCAGTTGAATTAAAAATAATATTATCATTCTTTATAGAAAATTTATACTTGTCAGTTATAATTAAGGAACAGCATAAACTTTTTTAATAAAAGGATAAAAAATGAGTACGATAAATTCTGGATTAAACGATCAGATGGTTTCTTCGATAGCAAGTCAGCAAGCCCAAAACCTAACGCAATTCAATGCTGCGAATGAAAATTCTCAAGCAAATGACCTTACGGTAGAAAATGTAAATAAGGTCATCAGCCAAGTATGCGGATCTCAAGAGACAAATACTCATAAATAATACTTAAAAGCTGAGCTCTTCCTGTGCGGGGAGCTCTTCTTCTTTTTCTTTAGGCGTTGCGGTCTTAGCGACATGCAATTGCCCTTGGATCGATACCCCTTCTGCGACACTTAAAGAAGGCGCTGTAATATCGCCGATGATTTTAGCATTACCTTCTAAAACTAGTCTTTTTGAGACTGTGATGTTTCCCTCTACTCTTCCAGATACATAGGCTTCTTCTAAGAATAGGTCTGCTTTGACAATCGCATTGGGTCCGACGATGATTTTTCCTTTAGAAAGGAGCTCACCGGTAAAGTGCCCTTCGATTTTAGCAAATGTTGCAAAGCTTAAGGATCCTTCAAGTTTTGCATTTTCACCGATATGAACTTCGGGCTCACCACTTGGACTTTCTGCAGGCGAGTGTGTGCTTTTGTTGCGTAGGCTCTCATAGGAGAGGAACGGAGCTACAGTAGATAGGTGAGGCACATGGCTAGTCTCTTTCGCTTCCATGACTTCTTGGTCGAGTAACCCTTTAGATATTTTCTTAAACATGACCTCTTCTCCTTGGTTTTAGAACCTATCATTTGTAGTAACAGATTCTTTAGAAGGATTCAAGCTTCAAGGTTACGTTTAGCCATTTGGATCTGGCGGCGCAGGATTTCATCTGTCTCTACTTGTCCTGAAATCTTCTTCCATGCATGCAGCAGTGTGGAATGAGTTTTTCCTCCAAACGAGGAGGAGAGTTTAATCAGAGAATCGTTGATCAGCTCTTTGGCAAGATACATAGCTACCTGTCTTGGAAAGGCGATGTCTTTACTGCGAGAGTTCCCTTTGAGATCGCTGACCCGTACTTCGTAGATCGTAGCAACGCTTTTTAATATGTTGTCTACAGAGACTCTTTTAGAAGGAGCCATCTGAAAAAGTTCGCTTAGTGATCTTTCTACCACTTCTTCTGTAACATCAAGGCCCATCATTCTGCAGTAGGCGCTTAGTCTGTTGATCGCTCCCTCTAGCTGGCGCACGTTATTAAAGATGTGCTCAGCGATGAAGAAGGCCACTTTTTGAGGTATCTGGAATCCCTTTTGCTCCGCTTTATGCTGAAGGATCGCCACCCTTGTTTCAAGATCGGGTATACCGATGTTGGCGACAAGGCCCCATTCCATTCTAGCAATCATCCTCTCAGAGAGTTTCAGCTGCCCTGGTGGCTTATCACTTGTTATGACAATCTGCTTGTTTTGGTGGATGAGCGCTTCGAACGTATTGCAAAATTCTTCTTCAAAGTTCTGTCTGTTCTGTAAAAATTGGATATCATCGACAAGAAGGACATCGAGTGATCGATAGAACTTCTTCATCTTATCAAGTGTCTTATTGCGCAGGTTATCAACTAGGTCGTTGATGAACGCCTCGGTTGTGATCGCATGGACCCTTAGTTTTTTGTGGTTCTGCTTTATCGTATGGCCGATGGCATGTAGAAGGTGGGTTTTACCAAGACCGACACCACCGTGAATGAAAAGGGGGTTGTAGGATCTGCCGGGTCTTGCTGCAACACCAAGGGCCGCTGATTTCACGAACTGGTTAGAAGGGCCTTCGATGAAGTTGTCAAACGTATAAAAGGGATTTAACTTCGTATCTTGTTGAGGATTTACATGTTCAACAGCTGCTGGCTTATCAGACTCCACAAGTGACACTGCAGGCGCTATTTTCTTCTTAGGCTCTGTGATAACGAATTCTACAGCCGGCTCACCGGAAGCTAGAGTTGGGACAAACTGAGCTAAATCTTTTTTGTAGTTATCCAGAAGATATTGTTGAACGAAGATGTTAGGCACTTCTAATGTGATCTTATTGACAGTAGACTCTACTACTTTAATAGGAGAGATCCAGTTTTCAAATTCTGTCGAAGAGCATCTCTCTTCGATGAAATTTAAAAATAATGTCCATGCATCTTGTGTCTGACTTATCAGCATAATCTTCTCAGCCAATTGTAAAGAATCTTTCAAGGAGAAATAACGTGGGTTATTGTCGTCAAGTTACCACTCGTTTCAAAAAGGAAGCAAGGAAAATTCCTTAAGATATTTTCTAGTTTAGCGGTAACTTGTTGAATCTGAAAACACAGGAATTCAGAAAAAAATTATCGGCTTCAGTTCTCAGAGTTTGTAGTGTCCAATGCTTGGGCTATCAGCCTGTGCATTTGGGAGATCATATATAAGGGTATAGATAGAACTCCTTTTTCAAATCCCAATTCGTCTTGCGATATGCGTATGGCAAATGGGGATTTTTTCTCTTCAGTAAAAACACGAAGAGATTTCAACTTGCCCGCTTTTCCCGCTTTTACCTCTAAGGGAAAAATTACCCCTTTGTATTCTATGATGTAATCTACTTCAGCGGAGCTGTTTGGTTTTTCTCTTATCCAGAAGAATAAACGCTCATCGAGAAGGGGATCACTATAGGCTAGGATCTCTTGCCCTACAAATTGTTCGGATAGTGGTCCTGTCAATAGATCTGGATTTTGAGGATCTATGTTCATGACTTGTTCTACAAGGCCTATGTCTAAGAAGAGTAATTTAAAAATAGATTGTTTCACTCCTTTAAGTAGAGGAACACCTCCTGCAGAAGTTGCTGTAATCGGATGCAATAGACCAGCCAGTCGTAAAAGTTCAATGGCGAGTTTCATGTCACGGGAAGGGTTAGGAAGTTCAGGATCGATTTTGCTATACTTAACCTGTGTTCCGATTAATTTAGGCCCTTCTTCGAATAGTTTTTTTAGATAGCGATGTTGTGTTTTTGTCGAATATTTGCCGAAATCTGCTTCAAAGGCATCCCAAAGCGATTTTTGAACATATTTAGCTTCTAGGTACGAATTAGTCTTAAGAAATGCCATAATAGATGCGGGCATTCCTCCTACGATAAAATATTCTTCCAACTTGGCAAGGCAATGATCGTGAATAGCCTTCGGCGGTAGTTTGTTTAAATCGTAAGAGGAAAGGGACTCCAGTAAAGAAAGGTCATTTTTTGCCTCCAAAAATTCAGCAAAAGATAGGGGGTACAGTTTAGCGAATTGTATTCTTCCCACAGGAAAAGAAAAATCCTCATCTTTAATCGCAAATTCTAATAAAGATCCTGCAGCGATTACATGTAATTCAGGGAGTTGTTCTTTAAAATAACGAAGCGATTTAATAGCATTCGGGCATTGTTGAATTTCGTCAAAAAAAACAAGAGTGCTGCCGGGTGTAATTTTTTCGTTCGATAGGATCTCGATTTGATTCACGATCGATCTAGGATCTAAGTCTTCAAAACACTTTTGAAAGACAGGGGATTGTTCTAGGTTTATAGAGACGAGGTTTTTAAATTGCTGTCTACCAAATGCTTCAATAATAAAAGTTTTGCCTACCTGCCTTGCGCCTCTAACAATCAAGGGCTTGCGAAGGGGGTGGTCTTTCCAATTCGATAAAATTTTTAGGAACGATCTCTTCATTTGTAGAAAATAGGGGGGGTGTTTTAGTTAGCTTATGTATAAAACAGGGGGGGTGTTTTCTACAAGTGGAAAGTTGGAAGGAGAGAGGTTAGCTATAAGCCATGACAAGAGCGCTTGCTTGACCTGCAATGATCTCTTCTGGATTTTTCTCTAGAAGTCTTGCTTGTACAAGGCCTTGTTTTTTATATCCAAGTGCTAAAAGCGCTTTGGTTCTATTGAGGAGTGTAGGTCCGTGCTTAGGGTCAAGTTTGATAGCCTTTTCAAGATAGTTTAGAGCCATGAGGTTGTTGCCTTTTTGTAGGTAAAGAGCTCCAAGTGTTTGGAGATCGTAAGCTTCATTTGGCGATAGGACAGCGAGCGCTTCAAAAAAAGTGATGGCTATATCATAGAGTCCCTGTCTTATGTAAGAGTATCCCACAAAGCGAAGGTCTTCAAGCTCTTCTCCTTTCCAGCCGAGTATATCTAACCATTTTACGCTGCTCATAAGCTTATCCCTTTTGGTACTGCATTCTTCTTGAGTTTACAGATCCTATATCTTTATCTAAGTATATAATACAATCCAAGAGTTTGATAAGGATTTTCTTCTCTTTTGTTAGTTCTTGCTCTTCTCTTTGTTCACTAAATTTTTTCTTAGGATCTTTTAGACCTTCTTTATCCTTATCTGTCTGTCCTTTTGCCATCTGGCTTTGGACCTTAGCTATAATCTTTTGAGCTTGGCTTTCCTTTTTCTCGGCGGTTCCAAGTGAGGGGATAATCTGGTGGGTGAAGAGTCTTTTCTTTTGTTCATTAAAGCGATTGGGTGCTTGAAAATCGGCCCAAGGGAGGTTGCGCTTAGAAAGTCCAAAGAGAGCATCAAACTCTGACGCGTAAGAAGGTATCGTTACATCGACAAGAGTCTGCTGGGATATCCCTCTTGCGTCTTTAAGCAGTTTATCATCTAAATGTTTCTGATCCTGTGCGTATCTTGTTGAAACATCTATTCCTAAGTTATCGATTGTGCGTGGTGGCATAACTACCTCGTTATATATAAGGTTTCAGATGCCATGTAGTCTGAATATAATCAATAAATTAATTGAACCTTATTATTTTGGCAGTCCTTGAAATTTATTTTCCCACAAATTTCCACTTAAAAAAATACTTGCTAACTTCATAGGTTTAAAGGGGTTCAATTTCATTAATTGGACTCTGGTTTAGAGGATTTTTGCAAAATTCTTGCGAAGTTAGGAGCTCGGTGGTAAATTGTGGGAAAATAGGGGAAATGGGTATATGGGCTCGTTCTTTTTCAGCGGATCTACAGATGCAAAGCTCGATGATAAGGGCCGTTTTGTACTCCCACAGTCCATGCGTTTTGGACTTGTGGAAGACGGACTGCTTGAATTCAGCATTGGCCTTGGCCTTGGTGGATGCCTTGCTATCTATAGAAAGAGCGATATACAAAAGATCGTAGAAAAGTTTCAGTCCAAGCAGCATATCGGCAAGTACCAGAAGTTTTTTACCCTTTTTTTTTCCACACTGCATCAGACCTCATGTGACAAAATCGGTAGAGTGATGATTCCGGCCGTTCTTAAGAAAGCTATCGGGATCAAAGGAGAAATCGTAGTCGCAGGAGTTCTTAATAAAATTGAGATCTGGCCTAAAGAGCAATATGACAGCCATCTAAGTGCGATGCTCAGCGGTAAAGATAAAGAAATGAATCTTAGTAAAATGACTGAAGAGGCTTTTGCACTCCTCGGAGACAACGACACAGGGCAAGAAGATGACACCGAATAAAGATAAACCACATCTTTCCGTTATGGCAGACGAGATGATCACCCATTTTGAAGGGGTGAATCTCCGTGTTTTCGTGGAAGGAACATTGGGAGCTGGGGGGCACGCGAAGAGAATTCTTGAAGCCCATCCAGAGATAGAGACGTACATAGGGTTTGACCAAGACCCAGAGGCCTTAGCTATCGCGCAAGAGGTTTTAAAGCCTTGGAAAGACAAAGTACATTTCATTCACGCTAACTTTTCCAAGATGGATGAGCACCTGACTCGTCTGAAAGTAAATAAAGTAGACGGTTTTTTTTTGACTTAGGAGTTTCATCAATGCAATTCGACAACGACTACAAAGGTTTCAGTTTCATGAAGGATGGGCCTTTGGATATGCGTATGAATCCTTCCGAGAAACTCACAGCCAAAGAAGTAATTAATAAATGGTCAGAAGATTCCTTAGCTAAGATTTTTAAAGAACTTGGTGAAGAACCTAGATGGAGACAAGCCGCAAGAGCTATTGTTGAGGCTAGAAGAAAGCAGACCATTGAAACTACAAAGCAGCTTAGCGACATCATTTGCAACATGGTCAAAGGCAGAGGAAAGCTTCATCCAGCCACACTTATTTTCCAAGCGCTGCGTATCTGCGTCAATAAAGAGCTCGAGGTTTTAGCAGAGGGGATTACTAAAGCTATGAAATGGCTTGGACCTCACGGCAGAATCGGAGCGATCAGCTTCCATAGCCTAGAAGATAGAATTGTGAAGAACATATTCCGCACTGCAGCGACCCCTGTAAGAGACGGAAAAGAAAAGCTTCAGCCTATGATGAAGCTCCTTACCAAGAAGCCTTTAATACCTACATTAAAAGAAATAAGAATGAACCCACGGGCTCGAAGCGCCAAGTTGCGCTTTGCCGAAAAGATCTGGAGCTAAGCTGTGAAAAAAGGAATTACTACAAAGCTTTTTGTATGCTTAAGCGTATTCAGCCTCTGTTTATTCTCTTACCTTGAAAAACAAAATCAACTGACCGAGCTTCGCCTCTATGCTCCAAAACTTGTGAAAGTCATAAAATCTCTCGAAGAAGAAAACTCCCGTCTTCGGTATGAGATCGAGCAGTTTGAAAGCCCGGATAATCTTATGCAGCTGGCAAGAGATACAAGATTTAGTCACTTAAAGCATCCTTTAAGCAAAGAGATTGTTATGCTCCAAGAGGGTCTGGCTGTTCAATTTCCATCCAGCCGCTCTCAGGAAAATGTTTCACTTAAACCTAAACTCACATTGGCTGTCGGAGCAAATTAACTATGCCTAAAAGACGCATCGGCGGTTCTATACCAATAGAAAACCGCAAGCGTCTGGTGTGGATCTCAGTTGGTACCACATTTCTCTTTTGTCTTCTTATCGTTCAGTTTTACAGGATTCAGATTGTAGATGGTGATAAGTGGACAAAGAAAGCCCAGGCGCAACATCAGCTTACTCTTATCGAGCCTTTTCAAAGGGGCACGTTTTATTCCAATACTTCGCTCAAGATGGGTCATCCAGAGGCTCCGCGTGCGCTTGTAACGGATGTTCCTAAATTTCACCTTTTTGTCGATCCAAAATCCATTCCAGAGCCACTGAAAGCACAAGTAGCGGGAAAAATTGCTTCCATTTTGCATCTGAAAGAAGAAGATAAAGGTAAAGTAGCCGCTCACCTTGCTAAGCAGTCAAGAAGTCGCAAAGTGCTTATGTGGATGAGTAGAGAGAAGAGAAACTCCCTTGAAGCTTGGTGGTTTGATTTTGCTAAATCCCACAAAATCCCACGTAACGCCATTTTTTTTGTTCAGGACTATAAAAGATCCTATCCATTCGGTAAATTGCTAGGGCAAATCTTACATACTGTAAGAGAAGATAGAGATCCTAAAACCAAACAGCAGATTCCGACAGGAGGGCTTGAACTTGCTTTCGATAAATACTTGCAAGGTACTGAAGGAAAAAGAGTTCTCCTTCGCTCACCGAAACATCCGCTAGATACAGGGAAGCTTATAACAGCTCCAGTCAATGGTTCTGATGTCATACTCACCATAAATCATTATCTTCAAGCGATCGCAGAAGAAGAAATAGCAAAAGCTGTTACTAGATCGAATGCTAAATCGGGCTGGGCGATCATGATGGATCCAAGATCCGGAGAGATCTTTGCCTGGGCGCAATATCCTTTTTTCGATCCG
>Ga0247841_10010765_pt1 | contig 12373 bp, 10 predicted proteins | sample LaCruzMarch2015__2_FD_192410 | JGI IMG/M metagenome (GOLD analysis project Ga0247841, IMG submission 192410) | Freshwater microbial communities from meromictic Lake La Cruz, Castile-La Mancha, Spain - LaCruzMarch2015_18m | ecosystem: Environmental > Aquatic > Freshwater > Lake | place: Spain... | reverse complement strand
AGATGATGTATGGAAATCTGGAGATCAGTGAGGTACCTGACAATTTTGAAAGTATCAAAATAAAGGACAAATTTGGCACCATTGAAATCGGGATTAACGAAGCAGCTTCTTATAAATTAAGCGCAGACCTGAAATTATGTGAACTTGAATATCCTGAATCAGATAATATCTCTGTTTCAGATACCGGCTAAGAAAAGTATATCCGGACCGATCGGAAAAAATACTGCCACAACATCAAAGGTCAATGTTGAAAGCGAATACGGTAATATCGAATTGCACTGAAACCAGTATTCAGCGTTTCGTGGTTGACGTTTCGCTGTTTGGGGTTTGCATGAGTCATTAGTCGTATCAGGGTTTCAGAGCTCAAGGATAAAAATTACTACTTCCTCCGCAACATGATGTCAATTATCAAATAGCAATTATTCACTCCGCTGCGGCAGAGGCGGATTACTTCTCACTTTTTCATATACATTTGCAGGCATGATATCAGCCAATGTATTAGTTACCGGTGGCGGGGCCGCAGGGTTAATGGCAGCGGGATTTGCCGCAAAAGAAGGTGCAAAGGTCATTTTATTAGAGAAAATGAATCGCTGTGGCAGTAAGTTGCTAATTACAGGTAAGGGACGTTGCAACCTGACAAACCTCACTCCTATGGCTGATTTCATTGAACATATTAATAACGGTCGATTCCTGCGTCCTGCATTTTCAGGCTTTTTCAATACACACCTGATCACATTTTTCGGGAACCTTGGTGTAAAAACCATAACTGAACGAGGTAACCGGGTATTCCCGGAAAGCGAAAAATCAGAAGACATTGTGCATGCATTATTGAAATGGTGCAATAATAATAATGTAGAAATAATTACCGGAACAGCAGTCAAAGAATTGATAATAAAAGACAGTTCAGTCAATGGTTTATCCTGCATAAACCCAGCAGGAAAAAATATTGAATATCACGCACCGGCTGTTATTATGGCATGTGGCGGAGCATCATATCCAGGCACCGGATCAACGGGCGATGGGTATACAATAGCTGCATCGGCCGGTCATACAATAACACCTGTAATGCCGGCGCTTGTCCCTTTGATAACAGGCGGCAATACTGCCCAGAAGCTGCAGGGACTGAGCCTGAAAAATGTTGCTGTAAGTTTATGGGTCAACGGAAAGAAAACAACAGGAGAATTCGGTGAAATGCTTTTTACACACTTTGGCCTTTCCGGCCCCGTCATTCTTACTCTCAGCAAAAAAGTCGTGAATGAACTGAGTAAAAAATATTTGGTTGAAATATCAATTGATCTTAAGCCGGCACTTGATGAACATAAATTGGATGCCCGGCTTTTGAGGGATATTGACAGTATGGGAAAGATGAAATTCCATAACTTCCTTAAAGGTTTGCTTCCTTCGGCTTTGATACCTGTCTGCTGTGAAATATTAGGCATTCCTGACGATAAACTTTGTCACCAGGTTACAGGTACAGAACGCAAAAAATTACGTGTCTGGCTGAAAGATTTCAGATTTTCAATTACAGGACACCGGTCATACAAAGAAGCCATTATAACTGCCGGCGGTGTATCCCTGACCGAAGTCAATCAAAATACTCTTGAATCCAAAATTATAAGGGGACTTTTTTTTGCAGGTGAAATTCTTGATCTGGATGCAGATACCGGCGGATATAATCTCCAGATTGCATTTAGCACGGGGTGGCTTGCAGGGAACAGTTCAATTGCAGGCTAAAGTATTTTATGAACTTTATAAACTCAATGACTTTCAGCCTCAAATTTCCCTTATTCAACGTCTGAAAATAACTGTACATATATTTTTTGATGTAACAATACCACTGTTTTCAGTTTTTTGTGTCTTATTTATAAATCTGTAAAATTATAAATTATGAAAACAGTATTTACTTATTTAATGCTGCTTCTTGCAGTCACTCTTTTCTCCGGTTATAATACATCCGCCCAGGATTTACCTAATGGCGGAATGGAAGAATGGACACCTTCAGGGCAACCTGCCCCTTTCGACTGGGAAGAACCCACAGGCTGGAAATCCAATAATTCAGCTGTTGAATTTATTAGTGCAGCGGTGGCAAAATCGACACAGGCATACGAAGGAGTCTACTCATGCTTTATCAAGACCATTCCCATGTTCGGAAGTTATATCCCGGGTATGCTTGTAAACGGTGAGCCAAATGTTATATTAATGGATTATACCATAGATATTTTATCCGGCGGAACCCCGGTCACATACCGTCCCGATTACCTTACCGGGTACTATAAATTTGATGACCCTGAAGTACCGGACGATTCTGCATTTGTTCTTGTGATCCTGAAAAAATACAATTTCCTCTTAGCCAAAATCGATACTGTCGGACTGGGATCAATGAAACTGCCGATAGTAAGTACATATACACAGTTTACTGTAAATGTGGATTATATATCTGCTGAAGATCCTGATTCAATAATTGTGGCATTTATGTCATCCAATCCTGATACAATCGGAAGTAAAGGCTTGCTGTATATTGATGATATATCGTTATCCCCTTCAGCAGGTATTAATAATACTTCAAATCCTGATAAAGTCAGAGTATACCAGAGTTATAATTCAAGGATGATAAGTATTGAAAATAATTCAGGAAAACTTATTACATTAGTAAGCCTATACAACTCACTGGGACAAGTGGTTTTTACTTCTTCTTACTTACTGCCGGGAATTACCTGTATAAATTTAAATGTACCCGAAGGAGTTTATTTCTATCAAATAAATAGTACTTCCGACAACCTGGTTCAGAAAGGAAAGCTCATAATCAGAAAATAAGCGAGGAATCCAATATGCACTTAACACACAAGCTGACGCTATCGGGTCCGTTCATGTTGTATTCCTTCCCGAATGTGGTCATAGGCAGGCATGGCATACCCCAATCTCAGACTTAAAATTATGGTGATCACTTCCGTGCGATCACTTTCATTGCTGCCTCAACGATGTCGGGTGTATCAAGCTTATATTTTGCAAGCAGCTCTTCGGGTTTGCCACTTTCTCCGAAGCAATCATCCGCTGCCACCATTTCAACTGCAACCGGGTACTTGATAGCCAGCAACTGTGCAATACTGTCGCCCAGGCCACCGTTACGCAGGTGTTCTTCTGCCGAAACCACAGCGCCGGTCTTTTTTACCGATCGCAGAATAGCTTCTTCATCCAATGGTTTAATTGTATGAATATTGATTATTTCGGCGGAGATCCCTTTATCTTCAAGTATTTCGCAAGCTTTTAGGGCTTTCCATAAAAGATGCCCGGTTGCAAATATACTTACATCACTACCTTCATTGAATACAATTGCTTTACCGATAATAAATTCATCTGCCGGGGAGGTGAAATTCGGAACAGCAGGTCTTCCAAAACGCAGATAGACAGGCCCGATATGCTTTGCAATTGCGAATGTTGCAGCTTTTGTCTGGTTATAATCGGCCGTATTGATGACTGTAAAATTCGGCATCATTTTCATCAGCCCGATATCCTCCATTATCTGGTGGGTTGCACCATCTTCACCAAGAGTTAATCCGGCATGTGATGCACAAATTTTCACATTTTTTTTCGAGTAAGCAATCGATTGTCGTATCTGGTCGTAGACCCTGCCTGTTGCAAAATTGGCAAAAGTACCGGCAAAAGGGATCATCCCGCCAATTGTCAAACCTGCAGCAACACACATCATATTTGCTTCTGCTATACCGCACTGAAAAAAACGAGTTGGAAATTCTTTAGCGAATGCATCCATTTTAACGGAACCTGTGAGATCGGCACAAAGGGCAACAATTTTGCTGTCGGCCCTTCCAAGTTCTAACAGTGCTGCTCCAAAACCTGAACGTGTATCTTTCAGGCCGGTACTTTGAATTGTTTTCATTTATTATGCTTTGAGTACAAAGATAATTCAGGCCAGCATTTTTCTGATTAACTGTTGATAATCTGTGCACGATGTTGAAAACTTTATTAAATATGTTCAGGAAGTATCTGATTAATAAAAAAAAATGTTTTTTTTGCAACAAAAATTAATATTCATCAAAATGGATGATGGCCCTGCGAACAGTATCATAGTTTTAACCCTGGTTAAATAAGGGGTGCCATCTGTCACCTCCTTGTTTACCTTAATCTGATGGAGGTGTATCATGTCGTTGTTCACAACTTTTTATTTCAGCCGGTTCATTGGTTGCAGGATTTATGATACCCGTGAAGTAATTCTGGGTAAAATATTAGATGTGTTTGTACATTTACCGGGTCATAGACCTTTAAATGACGAACCATTCAGGCCAAAGGTTTCAGGCTTGCTTGTAAAATCGAACCGTAAAACAAGACATGTAAAATTTACAGGCCTGCAGGTCGTAAAATTCGGGAACAATTATAAGGTACAATGTGATTCACTGACCGACATGCCGAAGGAAGCATTCACTGAAGACATTTTGTTAAAAGAAACCATTCTCGATAAACAAATTGTTGATATTAACGGCCGTAAACTGGTGCGCGTTAATGACATCCGTATGGTGGCAATTTCGGATGGTGCCTTTGCTATTGCGGTAGATGTTGGAGTTGAAGGTCTTTTGCAACGCATCGGTGTACTTAAACCTATTAGGACATTAGTCGGACTGTTCAATGCACGTGTTCCTTCGAAGTTTATACTCTGGGACGATATTGAAGCGGTTGATTACAGCAGGTTCAGCATTAAATTATCTAAATCACAATCGAAGATACAGACATTGCACCCTTCCGATCTTGCAGATATAATTGAGGATCTTGGAAAAGCATCAAAAACATCGGTTTTCTCCTCATTAGATGAAGAGAAAGCAGCAGATGTGCTTGAAGAACTGGAAGAAAATGAGCAAATTCATATAATTGAAAGCCTGTCGGTTGAAAAAGCTGCAGATGTGCTTGAAAAGATGCCTGCCAATGAGGCCGCCGATATTATCGACCGTCTTGAAGATGATAAGGCAGAGCAACTCCTGCAGGAAATGAATAATACCGTTTCTGATGAGGTAAGGGAACTTCTTGAGTACCCCGATACTTCTGTTGGTAGTATTATGACAACTAATATGTTATCTTTTAACCAGAACCAAACAACCGCGGAAGTACTACTGCATATCCGGCAGCACAAACCTGAGATAGAGCAACTGTATAATATTTTCGTGGTTGATAAGGACGAGCATTTAATTGCAATGGTTTCTCTGCGCGATTTGCTGATTTCAAATCCTGAAGACTGTCTGGAGGATATAATGGATAAACGGCCTGTGTTTGTGCACGACTATGATAAGCTTGATTCGCTGGCAGAAATTGTTTCAAAATACAATCTTCTTGCTCTGCCGGTTACCGATGCTGATAATAAGCTTGAAGGTATGGTGGTAATTGATGACATCGTGGAAGACCTTGTGGGTGAACGGAGAACAAGGTAATCTTTTTCATAAAATCGACATAAATTGAATAATATTCTGATTATTATAGATGTTCGGCAAAGGAAACAGAAAATATTATATCAGGAAACTGGGCTTGTTCATAGCAATACTCGGGCCTGGAATTATTACCGGCAGTGTTGATAACGATGCAGGTGGGATAACCACTTATTCGATTGCCGGGGCAATGTATGGTTATAAGCTGATATGGACTCTTATTCCATCGTTTATTGTACTGCTTGTGATCCAGGAGATGAACGCACGCATGGGTATTGTTACCGGCAAAGGGCTTGCTGACCTTATCCGTGAAAGGGCAGGCGTAAAAATCACTTTAATAATATTTATGGGATTGCTGATTTCAGGCATCGGAAATACCACCACTGAATTTGCAGGTGTAGCAGGAAGCCTTGAAGTATTTGGCGTTAGCAAGTATATATCCGTAATTATCGCTGCTGTTCTTGTATGGTTATTGGTTGTAAAAGCTAATTATAAAATTGCCGAACGGATTTTCCTTGTTTTCAGCGCATCACTTCTTACATATGTGGTATCAGCAATTCTTGGCAAACCACAATGGGGTGAAATAGGAAAATCAATCATACATCCTGGTATGCAGCTTGATAATAGTTCGCTGACCATTGTTCTCGGAATAATCGGAACGACCATTGCTCCCTGGATGCAATTTTACATGCAATCGTCGGTAATTGAAAAAGGAATAAAAATAAAGCATTATAATTATGTCCTTGTCGATATTGTTGTTGGTTGTATTGCCACGGTAGTTGTTGCTTTCTTTATTATGGTTGCATGTGCTTCTACTTTACATCAGAATGGGATAGTAATAAACGAAGCAAAAGATGCCGCTATGGCATTGAGACCACTGGCCGGGGTTTTTGCGTCACAGGTATTTGCCTTTGGACTATTCATTGCATCGGTTTTCTCTGCAACAATATTACCTCTTGCTACTGCTTTTTTTGTTTGTGAAGCTTTTGGCTTTGAAGCGGGTATTGACAAAAAATGGGAAGATGCTCCTGAATTCTATGTCTTGTATACAGGTATCCTGATAATATCCGCCGGAATAATCCTGCTGCCAAACGCTCCATTAATAGCAATTTCGCTCTGGACACAGGTTATAAATGCATTTCTGCTGCCCGTTGTTCTTGTCTGTATGATATTATTGATCAACAACAAAAAAATTATGGGAGCATATACAAATAAACCTATCATAAATGTAATAGGATGGGCCACTGTGGCTATACTCATCGTTTTATCTTCCATGCTGATACTCTCGTCCATGATTAAATAAATTCAATGCCTAACACCATTTAAAGAAAGCTACTGGATACGAATTTTTCAGGTGATTGAGTGTGTGAAAATCAATTCATTAAACTTTTCTATTATTTTATCTCTTACCTCCTGGTAAACTTTATGGACATCTTCAGCAGAACCTCTGGCTGCGGCAGGATCAGGAAAACCAATATGCAGCCTCTTTCCCACTCTGCCTGTAAATACCGGACAGACTTCCCTTGCATTATCGCAAACTGTTATGACAAAATCAAAGCTATCAGTTAAATATTCATCAACACTTTTTGGATATTGCCCTGATATGTCAATCCCAATTTCATTCATAACTGCGATAGCATTGGGATTTACCTTTTTTTCAGGGATTGTACCTGCAGAAAAGACATCCAGCTCACTGTTGATATTTCTTAATATTCCTTCAGCCATCTGGCTCCTGCAGGAATTTCCCGTACATAATATCAGCACACGCTTTGACATATATCAATTTTAAAATATTATAAATTAATGTCCGAGGTTCAATTAAAAAATATATTTCCTTTCCATAAATAAATGCAAGCTTAATTATACAAAATTAATCTATTCCATATACAATTAATTTGCTTAATGTAAATATTACAAAAATGATTTGTTTAATATTCATTGTATTGATAACTTTACAGATGGAAAAATCTAAAATATGACACAATCTATGATATTGGAAAAGAGAAGTCCTTATGGAATTGATGAAACTGTAAACAGAATTTCGGAGAATGCCTTAGCATTAGGCTGGACAATTCCCGGTATAAAGGAAGTTGATAAGATGATTTTTAAAAACGGCGGGCCACAGGTACTACCTGTCAGGCTTGTTGAACTGTGCCATCCGCAACATGCGGGGCGGATGCTTATGTCCGACAGAACAAGGTTTTCAGCGGTTCTTATGCCATGTACAATTGCTGTTTATGAAAAGAAAGACGGAAATGTATATGTTGGTTATATTGACCCTGGTGCTGCCGGAAACCTTTTTGGTGGTAAAATTAAAGAAGTGATGGGTGGTGATGTTGCTGAAGATCAGAAGATAATACTCGACTTTTTATCAAAGTGATTGAATAGAAATGGGATGGAATAAAATACTGGCTTTTATTATTCTTATGCTTGCTGTTTCCTTTGTTGTCAAGGCCTGTGAAATTGAATTTAAAGTAGAAGGAAAAAAGAAAGAAAAGTACGACCAGGGCGATGAGATTATTGTGAAAGTGACCGTTACATTTACACACCGTGTTTGTCAGCTTGGAATCGAAAATACACAGTTCAATGCTAAAGGATTAAAAATTGAAAGTGCTACGAAATGGAAGGAGGTTTCTGAAAATGTATGGGAGCGTAAACTGAAAATTAAAGTCACAGGTACCGAAAGTGGCAAGATGACTCTAACGGGTACAAGAACATGTGATAAAGAAGGAGGTAAAGGATCAATAAACCTATACTCTCTCCCGCTGAAAAAATAACCTATGAATAATCCCAGGTTAATAATTTCATTATTTGTACCATTGTTACTGGTATTATTTTTATTCCCTGACGTACATACCCAGAATCCTGAAAAATACCAGAGATATTGCAATACAAGGAATCAGGCCAGGGAAAATATCCCTGAAAAAATAAAACCAGCCGGAAATGATACATCCGGTGAAGAGCAGTTCATTGAATTCAGGCAGGCAAGTATACCTGAATGCAGGCAGTCTTGTGAGGAAATGATAAATATATCGTTTCATTGGGTTCTCGGTGTACTTGCTGCCACAATAATTGCAGGATTTTTAGTCCGTTTCAGAACCACACGTAACATCAGAGGATTATTTCTGATATTCTCAGTTGCATTATTAGGTTTTTATCATGGAGGATGTCCATGTCCGATATCAAGTTTTGAAAATACAATTCTTTATCTTGCAGGAGTTGATGTTCTCTGGAAAAACATGATATGGTTCCTGGGACTGATACCGTTAACTTATTTCTGCGGAAAAGTATACTGCGGATGGATATGTCACCTGGGAGCATTGCAGGAAATTATTTTTCAACCCGGAAAATTCAGGTTGCTGTATTCCCGCAGAGCACAAAAAATCATGAAATTAACAAGGCTTGTTCTTTTAATTGTACTACTTATTCAGCTATTACTGACAAAAACTCTTCTGTTCGAAAAAATTGACCCGTTCAAGGCTGTATTCAACCTGTTTTCCTCAGGTATAACCGGCTGGATTCTACTTGTTTTATTGATCTTACTTTCTGTTTTTGCTTATCGTCCTTTTTGTCGAAGCGCCTGTCCCATCGGAATGATCCTTGGCCTCACGGTTAAAATGCCAGGTGCATCAGCTATTAAAAATATAAGCTGTAATAACAGTTGCGGGAACTGCGAAGAAATATGCAGGATACATGCAATCTCAGATATAAATAGCCAAAATAAAATTGATCAGTATGAGTGCAATGCCTGTGGCGATTGCATCAGTTCATGTACAGAACAGAAATTTTATTTGAAAAGCATATTAAAAAGGCACTATCAGATTGATAATCCCGAATTAAGACCAACCCGGTAAAGCAGGATAATAATTATTAAAATTATAAGAGGGATAAAAGGAAACTTCACATTTTTCATTGATATCAGGCTTTGAGCAGAGTTGTTTGTGAAACTGCTGAATGAAGGTGCAATTAGAAAAACTGAAAATATATAAATCAGCATTTCGTAAAGGGTTATTCCGGGCATCTTAATGAGTGATAAAATAAAAAATCCTAAAGCCCACGGAATAAATACAGTAAAAATGGCAAAAGTGTTTCTTGAATTAACACCTTCTAAAATATCAGTATCATGAATATAGAAAAATTTACGGCTTAATTTTATACCTATCGCAATCATTGCAATTGCAGCAAGGACAGAATAAATTGTCCGCATCACGGAGCCGATATAAAGCCAACTGATAACGTACCCGAATCCGTCGTTGGTTATTGAACCTGAAACGAATGCACAAAAGAAAAGAGCAAAAGAGTGAACAGTTGCCCAGTACGAGAACATACTTAAAAAACTTTTTTCCCTGTTACGGTGTACAAATATCAGATAAAACAGATATCCGATTATAAATGATATAAGTGGGCCAATAGCAAACAAAAGTATAATATAACGGCGCCTCCAAAGAGGTGAACCTGAATCAAGCGGAAAATTTATTTTGTCGTATCGCCAGATGGTATCAAACCCTAAGTATTTGGCCATTATTAAGGTAACAACCTGATATATAATGTATACAATAAAAAAGGAAATTAAAAAGGTGATGAGCGATGAAGCCGCTGAGTTCATAAAAATATTCCGGTAATTTTTGTTTTTAGTAAATAAAGACATTCCGGAAGATTCAATTTTCACATTTTCCTGATTTGCTTCCATAGATTACTGATTAATAATTGGTTAGTAACACATCACATTGATAATCACATTAATATTCTTATTGATAATCATTTATCGGCCAGAAAATAAATTTACTTACAAAATTAAACAGTTTTTTATTCAAAAGATAAAACATAAAAAATATTAATAAATTTAATTTGATTTTAAGAGCAAAATCATTTATAACAAACTATATTTTAATCTTATAACTACTTAAACATTGGTTTTTTAATATATTTATCCATCAGGCGGTATTTTTTATTCAGTTGGGTAGCGTATGAAGAAGTTATTGATTTATCAACGACTTCCATCAAATATACTGCTTCGATCATTACCTGACGTTCGTATGTATTTTTATCAACGATTGATTTTCTGAAAACTTTTTCAAACCATTCAGGGGAGTTTGATATTCTTTGCGCGGAAAACTTCATATCCCTTTCTGTAAGATTTGATATAAGGTTCTGGATTTTCAGTTTTAAAATTGCATCGAGAGCAATATGATAATTTTCACTCGTAGATGTCAGGTTGACTTCTTTTATTGTCGTATAAGCTTTATCAAGTCTGCCGGTGTTATAATAAACAATACACAGATTAACAATAGCATCTTCAAAATGAGGTGATAACATTAGTGCATCATTATAATATTTCTCTGCCAACTTATGATTACCTGCTTTTTCGTAGCAGGTTGCAAGGTTGTTAAGGACATGAATATGCCATGGATTATAATGGTAAGCTATTTTAAATGCATCAAACGCTTTGTCGTACATTCCCAGGTGAAAATATGCCGAACCTGTGTACCACTTAAACGGAGTTGATGTGTTATCGACATTTACCAGAAATGAGCAGGCATTGTCAGCCTCCGAAATTACTGCATTCCAATCACTTTTAAAAAAGTAATGAACAGCATTTTTGGAATGTATTTCGGCTTTCACTTTTTCAATACTTGTAATAAACACTCCTACTGACAGCAGTAACCCAAAGGCAGAAATGATCTTTACAGGTGTTGCCGGTACAGGCTTTTTAACAGGAATAGAACGATGGTACATTAGTACCACAACTGCTATTAATAAATGAATAAACACCGAATGGTCTATCCGTTCCTTTGGAAAACTTACCAGAGATATTATAATATAACCCGTGAGGCCAAACAGCATGAATAACATAAAATATTTTTCCTCATTTTTAACGGATCGTTTTATGAATGAAAATATATAATAAAACACAACAAAGAAAATTCCGGTATAAAGCAGAAAACCTGGCAGTCCGGTTTCACTTAATGCCCAGAGAAAGTCATTATGTGGTCTCTGAAAAATAATTCTACCCTGAGTTATTCCTTCGGCTCTGTCGATATTATCACCTGCAGCAATATCTTCAATCTTATATTCCGGTAGAACTATCTTCCAGTTTCCGCCGCCAACTCCCAATAACGGATTGTTGCGGTACATTTGCAGGGTTTTATTCCAAAGGTCGACTCTCTCGAGTGAAGAACCAAAACGATAATTTGAAATCCAATCAGTCTGTTTTTTGAGGGTATCGGAACTATCGGCTTTCGTGTAAATAATCATAGCAATTACAATTACCACACTGCCCGTTAATAACCAAACAAGTAACCTGAATATTCCGTTTTTTTTAATTTCGAATTTATGATAATAATTGAAAAGGGTTGCCAAAGCAATTATTGAACCCAGTATTACTGCAACCCATGCTGATTTGGCAAGCAATAATGTTACCAGCCCAAGCGACAGGATTGAGGCAACGGTACAGGTTATTCGCCAGACATACCTGAAACGGTAAATTCCATATCCGGTAAATGGCAGGCATAAAAACATTATTTCTGATAACAGATTACGGTGTCCGAACGGAATCCTTATAAGATATGTTGATTCGTGACTTAGTTCCCCTCCTGCTGCCACGATGGCAAACTGATAAATCCCGGCAACTGATATCATTAAAGAAAATACAGTAATAGTTTTTGTTAAGAAAACATATGGCTCTTTCAACTTCTGAAGCATCAGCAGTGATAAAGCCAGAAAAATGAAAAAAGCACCGGTCTTCATCCAGTCAATAAAAGCCTCAGGGATATTTGTAGCTACTGCAATTGAAAGGCCGCAAATGATAAAATAACCTGCATATAGAGAAAATATCAGTCTTCTGAAAACAGTCAGGTCAAACGCATTATTTGACCAGAACTTCCTGCCTGAAATGTAGATAATTGTGGCAATCAACACGACTGACAGAAACAATAATCTTGGAAACA
>Ga0247841_10010761_pt1 | contig 12375 bp, 9 predicted proteins | sample LaCruzMarch2015__2_FD_192410 | JGI IMG/M metagenome (GOLD analysis project Ga0247841, IMG submission 192410) | Freshwater microbial communities from meromictic Lake La Cruz, Castile-La Mancha, Spain - LaCruzMarch2015_18m | ecosystem: Environmental > Aquatic > Freshwater > Lake | place: Spain... | reverse complement strand
GTTCAAGTCAGAATCCGGTGGTTCAGTTTGACGGTTCAGGAGGTTACGATGTACAGCTCACATGTTCAAATGAAGTCGGATCAGAAACGCTGCTGCATTCTCTATACATATTCAAAGACGGCTATCCCCTCCCATTCACGGAATCCTTCAGTTCAGGGCTTGATTCGAAGCACTGGGAGATCGTGAATCCTGACTTTTCCATCACCTGGGATACCATTACGGTTGGTGGACTTGTTCCCGGTTCTAAGGCGATTTACATGGATTTTTACAACTATACCGCTCTGACAAAACGCGACCAGCTGATCAGCCCGGGGCTCAACCTCACCGGGTACAGCGCTGTAGCGCTGACTTTCAAACATGCCTATGAGCAGCGCATCCGGAAAGATTCGCTGATCATCAGGATCTCCACGGATTGCGGAGCTACGTGGCAACGCGTCTGGGGTATGGGTCCGGATGGGACACCCAACGTTTTTGTGACACATCCGAGTACCGACAGCGCATTTTTCCCGGAATCGGCCAATGACTGGTGCGGCGGCAGCTATGGCACGGGTTGTTATACCATTGACCTCACTCCCTGGGCTGGACAGCAAACCGTAAAGCTGATGTTTGAAGCCTACAATCGCTTTGGCAACAATCTCTTCCTGAATGACATCCAGGTAAGCGGGCCTGTTGGCACCCATGAAATAACCCGGGGGAATCCGGTCGTCAACATCTATCCGAATCCATCGCACGGGGAGTTCAATCTTTCCATGTCCAACATGCCACGCGAAGTTAAGATGACCGTGATGAATCCACAGGGACAGGCCTTAATTACCGAAGTTTTGATTTCCAGATCAGGAACAATTTCGAAACAACTCGATTTATCCGGTTTTCCGAAGGGAATGTATTTTATCAGGCTGACAACTGAACAGTTTACCCAGGTGGAGAAGGTAGTAGTTAACTGATTATGCAGTTATTTTATGTTACCGTGATCCAGGGAAATGCTTGTATTCTGAGCGAAGAAGAGTCATGGCATTGCATGAAGGTACTTCGGTCGAAGGAGGGAGATGTTATACGTCTTACCGATGGCCTGGGTCAGATGTACCAGGGAGTTTTATCAAAGATTCATCACAAAGGATGCCTTGTCGAAATCAGCAGTTCTACCACTGTTCCACGAAATCCCTGGAAGGTACACTTGGCCGTTGCCCCTACCAAGAACATTGATCGTTTCGAATGGTTCCTGGAAAAGGCCACAGAAATAGGGGTTGATGAGATCACGCCTCTTTTCTGTGAACATTCAGAGAGGGAAATAGTAAAGCTTCAGCGGCTTGAAAAAGTGATCGTTTCGGCTATGAAACAATCGCTGAAAGCATGGTTGCCGATCCTACATCCGCCGGTGAAATTTATAGATTTCATCACGAAAGAAAATAGGGGACAAAAATTTATCGGATATTGTGAAACAGGAGAGGAATCGGCACTAAGCAAAGCATATATTCCGGGGAATGACACGGTTATTCTCATCGGACCTGAAGGTGATTTCTCAAAAAGTGAAGTTGATCTCGCAACCAAATCGGGCTTTCTTCCGGTGAGCCTGGGTTCCAGCCGCCTGCGCACCGAAACCGCGGGAATTGTGGCCTGCCATACCATTGGGATATTAAACTCTTTAGGTGACAGGGTAACAGGGTAACAGGGTAACAAGGTAACAAGGTGACAAGGTGACAAGGTAACAAGGTAATGAGTAATGAAGTAAAATCGTGACACGTGACACGTGACGCGTGACAAAAAAATCGTAAATCGTAATTCGTATATCGTAATTCATAAATGGCATCTCGAACACCTCATTTTCTAATGATTACTGCCAGTATCATCGCCTTCATAGGAATGACTTCCTTTGTTTCTCCGTCGTTCCAGATAGCGCTGTTAAAATACCAGGGTGGCGGGGACTGGTATGCAAACCCAACCTCGCTTCCCAACCTGGTTAAATTTGCCAACCGTAATTTATCCACCAACATCAGCGAAGATATTGCCACGGTGGATGCAGGAAGTGCCGATATCATTAATTATCCTTTCATTCATATGACCGGGCACGGGAATGTTGTATTCTCTGACCAGGAATTGCAAAATATCAGGACATACCTGATTGCCGGAGGATTTCTTCATATTGATGACAATTACGGAATGGATAAATATATCAGGCCACAGCTGAAAAAAATGTTTCCTGAACTGGAACTTGTGGAGCTGCCATTTAATCACCCGATCTATCATCAGAAGTACAATTTCCCCAGCGGACTTCCCAAGATTCATGAACACGACGGGAAACCTGCCCAGGGTTATGGACTTATTTATGAAGGCAGGCTGATTGTCTTTTATTCCTTCGAATGTGACCTGGGCGATGGATGGGAAGACCCTGCCGTTCATGGCGATTCCGAACCAACAAGACAGAAGGCACTGCAGATGGGTGCAAATATTCTGCAATACGTCTTCACGACAAAATAAAATCCCCTACCCTGTCACCCTGTTACCTTGTTCCCTTTTGTGTTGTAACATACTTTAATTAACTTTGACCATTATTTCCAACTGCAAATGGGAAAACTCTACGACAAACTCGCCGAAGACGTTCGTTTTATTGAAGGATTGAAAGCCTGCCTCAACTGCGGAACATGCACAGCCATTTGTCCCGCGGCAGAATTCTATAATTATCAGCCCCGCCAGATTGTCGATATCCTTCAAACCCGCAATGATGAAGAGATTGAAGCCCTGATGAAGAGTGAAACCATCTGGTACTGCGGTGAATGCATGTCCTGCGTTACCCGTTGTCCCCGCGGAAATGCGCCCGGACTGCTGATCACTGTTCTTCGTTCCGTATCTCAGGAATTGGGATTTTTTGTTGAATCTGAAAAAGGGCGGCAGCAACTTGCCATCAAACGGACCGTCGGTGAATGGATCCTGAAATATGGATATTGCCTTTATCCTTCTGAAATCCTTCCGCAGATGCATCCCGAACAGGGTCCCATCTGGGAATGGGAACATGAAAACATGGATGAGGTCATGCACCGGTTGGGAGCCAATTATAAAAAAACCGGGCCCGGCATCCTGCGCAAGATCCCGCAGGAGGATCTCGACGAGGTGCAGCGGATCTTTGATGAAACAGGTGCCACGGAACGTTACCGGAAGATTGAAGAATTTTCACGCATCAAGGCGGGCGAGATGGGGATCAACCTTGAGCCCGGACTCGACAACGATTATATCCGCCATATTTATACTGCAAACGAAAAAGACCATACCAAGGACGCATGAAAATAGACGGCAAACGAAATATCTGGAAGGATTATCAGAAGGAGATTGCTGCTGACCGGTATTTCTATGTAAGGAGCTGTGTCAGGCAAAACTTTTTTCCGGGTTCCGAAAAGACCTTCCTTCGTATCATGAAGGATGAACTTCACAAGGATGTCTTTGAAAATGCAGCCCACACGACCTGCTCAGGAATCGGATACCACAGTGACGTCGTACCTTTTGAAACAGCCATGACCATGGTGGCCAGGCAGTTTTCCATTATGACTGAATCGGGGTATGAAAACTTCACCACCTCCTGCATCACCTCCTTCGGACTCTATTCCGAAATCCTGGAGACCTGGCATCACTTTCCTGAGGTTGAAGAACGCATCAGGCAGCACCTGCTCAAAGCCACAGGCCGAACATTCAACAAACCGGCTAACCTATCACATGCCAGCGATGTGATCTTCAAATTCAGAAAAGAGATCGCTGCCAACGGAAAATACAAACTGATCAACAAAAACACTGGAAAACCGCTGCGGATAGTGGAGCACATCGGATGCCATTATTCCCGTATGTTTCCAGGCAAGGGCATCGGGGGCGCCGAATATCCTTACGTACTGGTGGGTATGATCGAGGAATGGGGCGGAGAGGTGATCGATTACCCCGAACGTCGCCATTGCTGCGGGTTCGGCTTCAGGCAATACCTGGTCCAGGCCAACCGGGGCTACTCCATTGCCAGCACCAAAAAGAAATTTGATTCCATGGCGCCCTACAAGCCCGATTTCATCCTGACCAACTGCCCGGGATGTCCGATGTTTCTCGATCGCTGGCAATACGCACTCAGCGAGATGGAGGGCATCACCTATGGTGAAAACGGACATGGGATCCCGGTTTTAACTTACGAAGAACTTGCAGGTATAATTCTCGGATATGATCCCTGGGATATCGGGCTGCAGGTTCACCAGGTTCCGGTTGAGCCGCTGCTCGACAAAATCGGGATTCCCTATGATACCCCGCGAAAGTTTCTGACCATGGATGGAAAAATGATGGGACAACCCAATGCGCCCTCCAACCTAAAATTTTATCAGCATGAATGACAAGGTGATCGTGATCGGAGGCGGGGTGGCAGGCATGACTGCAGCAGGCGCCCTTGCAGACCTTGGAATGGAGGTTTTGCTTCTCGAAAAAGATACCCGGACAGGAGGTCATGTAAAAAACTGGGACCGCCTGTTTCCCTCCCGCCGACCGGGCAGGGAGGTGATGGATTTCGTTGGTAAAAGCATGGGGTCTGATGTTGAACAGCGATGCAATGTCATTGTGAACTCCATTATCCGCAGCGACGATGGATTCTCCGTTCAGCTTGAAAACAGTGAGCCTGTGACTGCGAAAAGCCTTGTGATTGCCACCGGCTACGAACTGTTCGATGCCCATAAAAAGGAAGAATACGGCTATGGCATTTACGATAATGTCATCACTTCGGCCGAGTTGGAGAACATCTTCATGGAAGGAAAAAAGCTGACAACCCATGATGGGAAAACACCAGCGCGGATCGCCATCATTCATTGTGTCGGTTCACGGGATGAAAAGGTGGGGAACCTTTATTGTTCCAAAGTTTGCTGTGTTACCGGGGTCAAACAGGCCATCGAGATCAGGGAGATGCTCCCCGGATGTGAGGTAACTTCATTTTACATGGATCTGCGGATGTATGACCGCAATTTCGAGGAACTATATTACGAAGCCCAGCAGAAATGGGGCGTTAACTTTATTCGTGGCCGGCTTTCTGAATGTGCTGAAAACCCTGACCATTCGCTGGTTCTGAAAACGGAAGATACGCTGACTGGACGGCCTTTGAAACTGACGGTCGATATGGTTGTTCTCCTGGTTGGGTTTGTACCCGGTGCTGAGACCCGCCGGATAGCACAAATGGTGGGGCTGCAATCGGGAGCTGATGGATTTTTATTGTCTGCTGATGAACATATCCTGGATAACAGCACTACAGTCCCAGGCGTATTTCTCGCCGGTGCAGTCAAAGGCCCTGCCTGCATTGTAAACACCATCGCCGATGCACGTGCAACCGCGCTTCAGGTTAAGACCTTCTTAAGCAGTCAGAACGCTGTATGATAAACTTCGGCTATAAGATAATGCGCGATGAATCGATCGACCTTGATCGGAACGACATGCGCATTGCTGAATACCTGAAGCTCCATGAACCATCGATCAAACTTTGCATCGGTTGCGGCAGTTGCACTGCAACCTGTTCAACCGGCCATTTTACCGATTTCAACATCCGCCAGGTCCATACTTTTATCAGGCGGGGAGAAATAAAACGCGTCAAAAAGGAGATACAACGTTGCATGTTTTGCGGCAAATGCCAGCTGGTTTGTCCGCGGGGAGTCAACCTTCGCAATGTAATTCTAACCATTAACCGCGCCATCGAGCAAATAGGATGATCAATTTTAACCTTTTTGTCCTTCCATTCTTCCTCGGGCTCATCTACGTGGTCATTGCCATTGGAAAAAGCTGGTATCAGTGGATCAAGGCGCTTCCTGCCATCGACAAGGTTAAATTCATGGCCGGTATCCGTCATCCCCGGCAGGTTCTTTCGGCACTCAAGGAGGTTTTTCTTGAATCCCTCATTCACCGCCGAATGTGGAAGCGCAATCCGCTCCTGGGCTATATGCATATGAGTTTTGCACTTGGATGGTTTCTTTTAATTGTCCTGGGAAATATTGAAAGCCGTTTTTACAGCGGAGTCCACCTCAATGCGCCCTATTATCCTATCTTTTTAAAATTTTTCATCCACGACAAACTGGTCATCTTTTTCGAAATTTTTTCAGTCCCCGGATTTTTCCGCTTCCTGATGGATTTCCTGCTGCTTTTTGTTTTGAGCGGATTGGTACTTGCTGTCATTAAACGACAAAAGTCAAGATGGTTTGGAATGAAAAGAACCACCGCTTACCAGCTTACTGACCTGGTTGCCTTAACCTGCCTCTGGCTCATCTTCCCGATGAGGTTGCTGGCCGAAAGTTTTACAGCAGGATATTATGGCAGCGGAGGCGGATTTATGACCCAGCCTCTGGGAAATCTCCTGGTACGCATCATGCCGCTGCCGGATGATCTGGTGGCTTATGCCATGTGGTGGGGATATTCTCTAGCATTGGGGATCTTCTTTATCACACTCCCCTTTTCACGATACATGCATATTCCGACGGAAGTGCTGCTGATATTTTTCCGCCATTTCGGGATCCAGCCCAAGAAGTGGTATTCAAGTATCTCGGATATCGAAGTTCAGGCTTGTTCACGATGCGGGGTTTGCATTGATGTATGCCAACTTAGTGATGCAGGAATACACGATTCACAGGCCGTCTATTTCATCCGGGGAGTCAGGGACAAGTATGTACCTCAGGTAATTTCGCGAAAATGCCTCGTCTGCGGGCGTTGCCAGGAGGCATGCCCTGTTGGGATCAGCACTGATTCCCTTCGTCTGATCAAACGCAGGGAGCTGGTTTCAGGACAGGCCAGTGATTTTTCCTTCCTGAATACCGAAAACAACCCATCACTTCAGGCAGAAGTGGTTTATTTTTCCGGCTGTATGTCGCATCTCACACCTACGATCATCCGGGCCATGAAGGGAATCATGGACCAGGCCGGGATTTCCTATCTCCACCTGGATGAAGATCGCAGCGTTTGCTGCGGCAGGCCGCTCATGATTGCCGGCAAAGACCGCCAGGCCCATGATCTGGTGGAGTTTAACAAAAACCTGATCCGGTCAACCAGGGCAAAAATACTGGTTACCTCCTGCCCTATCTGCTACCGCGTTTTCAAAGAGGAGTACAACCTTCCGATCAGGATACAGCATCACACCCAGTTCATCCTCGACCTGGTAAAGACCGGGAAAATACCGTTGCAGGGTTTCTTTAAAAAGGTGGCTTATCATGATCCGTGCGACCTGGGACGGGGCTCAGGCGTTTATGAAGCGCCACGTGAACTGATCTCGAAGATTGCGGATCTTGTCCCGGTATCGAAGGATGCAAACAATGCCATGTGCTGCGGGGGAAGCCTGGGGATTTTTGAAGCATCGCAGCAACAGCGAAATGCCATGACGGCCGGTGCGCTCGACATCCTCCTTCAGGGCCAGCCCGATATCATTGCGACGGGATGTCCGCTGTGTAAAAAAACTTTTGAAAAGCAATCACCGGTTGAGGTGAAAGATATTGCAGAACTGGTTTACGAAGCCCTGCCTAAACCTGCTTACTACTCCGCTTCCGGTCAATCTCGTCCAGCAGTATCTTTCGCAGACGAATTGATTTAGGAGTGACCTCCACATATTCATCACCTTTGATGTACTCCATGGACTCCTCGAGCGAAAATTTAGTTGCCGGGTAGATTACTGCTTTATCGTCAGAACCGGAGGCACGCACATTGGAGAGCTTCTTGGTCTTGTTCACATTGATGACGATATCGTCACTCCGGGTACTTTCGCCGATCACCTGCCCATTGTATACATCTTCAAAAGGTTCGATGAAGAACTTGCCCCGGTCCTGCAGTTTATCAATGGCATAGGTTATGGCCAGCCCGGTATACATGGAGATGAGTGAACCGTTATTCCGGCCCGTCAGATCTCCCTTCCACGGTTGGTAATCTTTAAAACGATGCGCCATCACAGCTTCACCTTCTGTTGCCGTGAGCACCGGGTTACGCAGTCCGATCAGTCCGCGGGCCGGAATATCAAACTCCAGGATGACCCGGTCTCGCTTGTGCTCCATGTGAGTCATATCTCCTCTCCGGCGGCTGACCAACTCGATCACCTTTCCGGCAAAGGCTTCGGGAACCTGTACTTTCAGCAATTCAACCGGTTCACATTTTTGCCCGTCAATCTCTTTCGTAAGGATCTGCGGCTGTCCCAGTTGAAACTCATATCCTTCGCGGCGCATGGTCTCAACCAAAATGGCGAGGTGAAGGATGCCACGGCCAAATACCTGGAACCGGTCAGGTGAATCCATCTCTTCCACCCTGAGGGCCAGGTTTTTTTCGGTCTCCTTGAACAAACGTTCGCGCAGGTGGCGGGAGGTAACAAAGGTTCCCTCTTTCCCTGCAAAAGGTGAATTATTGATGGTGAAGAGCATGCTCATGGTGGGTTCATCGACACTGATGGGCGACATTCCCTCAGGATTTTCGAGATCGGCAATGGTATCGCCGATATCAAAATTTTCCGGGCCGAGGATGGCGCAGATCTCGCCGGCAAAAACTTCAAATTTGACCTTTTCCTTGCTCAATCCTTCAAAAAGGTACAATTCCTTGATGACTGATTTGACAATGGTCCGGTCATTCTTAACCAGGGATATAGGCATGCCCGCCTTCACAGAACCACGGGTAATGCGCCCTACCGCAATCCGTCCCACATAGGATGAGTAATCAAGCGAACTGATCTGCATCTGCAGGGTTCCCGGCAACTGTTGCGGTGCGGGAATATGCTCGATGATCTGATCGAGCAGATAGCTAACGTCGGTGGTCTCATTCCGCCAGTCGGCCGACATCCATCCATGTTTTGAAGAACCATATACAGTGGGAAAATTCAGCTGATCTTCACTGGCATCCAGACTGAACATCAGGTCGAACATCGCTTCATGCACCTCGTCGGGGGAACAGTTTGGTTTATCAACCTTGTTGATCACCACAATCGGCTTTTTGCCAAGTTCAAGGGCCTTCTGCAGCACAAACCTGGTCTGCGGCATGGGACCTTCAAAAGCATCCACCAGGATCAGCACGCCATCGGCCATGTTGAGCACACGTTCCACTTCACCTCCAAAGTCGCTGTGACCGGGGGTATCGATGATATTTATTTTAATTCCCTTATATCTTACGGAGACATTTTTTGATAAAATGGTAATTCCTCGTTCGCGCTCCAGATCGTTTGAGTCGAGAATGAGCTCTCCCATCTCCTGGTTGTCGCGAAACAGGCGGACCTGGTGTAAAATCCGGTCTACCAGGGTTGTCTTGCCATGGTCAACGTGGGCAATAATAGCGATATTTCTGATTTCCTGCATGTTAATATATTGAATTGGCTTGTTGAAATAGTTTGCAAAGGTACGCCAAAAATCAACTCATCCAACATTGGTCATTGGTCATTAATCATTGATCATCGGTCATTGGTAAATCGTACATTTGTTCCATGAAAGTTAACATCATAGGTGCCGGCGTTGCAGGATTATCGGCCGGGTGCTACCTGCAAATGAATGGATTCGAGACAGAGATTTTCGAACAGCATGCTACTTTCGGCGGATTGTGTACCAGCTGGAAAAGAAACGGCTATACTTTTGAAAGCGGGTTTCAATGGCTGCTTGGCTCCTCGGGCAGCAATCCATTTTATCTCCTGTGGTCGGAACTGATCGACATGAATTCAATCCGGTTTGTCCACCATGAAATCCGGATGGAGATTGAGGTTAAAGAGCACACAGACATCAATGGTGAAAAGGTTTTTCACCTGTATACCAACCTGGACAGGCTGGAAGATTACATGCGCTCCATTGCCCCCGAAGATGAAATCCCCGTTAAAAATTTCATCCGGACCATGCGCCGGATCCAGTCCTACGAAATCCCCCCGATGATCAGGCAGAATCCGGAGATTCTTCCTTGGTACAGGAAAATCCGATATGCCAGGTACCTTCCCATGCTCCTTTTCCTGAACCGGATAAAAAAGGAGACCAATTTTACCTTCGCACAAAAACTGAAGAATCCATTTCTGAAGGAGGCATTCAGATTGCTTTTCGATGGGGATGAGATGCCCATGCTGATTCTGACCATGCCCCTTGCTTTCAATGATATCAAGGGAACGGGTTACCCCATCGGCGGTTCATTCGGTTTCGTCAGCAAAATAGAAAAGCGGTATCTGGCCCTCGGTGGAAAAATCAGACTGAATGCAGAAGTTGATAAAATTATTGTGGAAAATAACCTGGCCAAAGGCATCTCGCTCGCAACAGGAGAATCCATTCTTTCTGACATCACTATCTCCGCGGCTGACTGGAATTTCACCCATTTCAAGGCATTGGAAGGAAAATATGTAAATAAAACCATCCTGGAACTTCACCGACAGGAAAAGCTGAAGGTATATTACTCGGTGTTTATGGTATCGCTGGGGGTAGCCGCAACTTTTCCGGATAAGCCTCATTTCATGCGTTTCCCTCTTGAACAGAATCTGGTTTCTCCTGATGGCACAAGCTATGCACGCATGGAGGTGCACATCAACAATTATGACCCAACGATTGCTCCTGTCGGGAAAACCGTAATCTCTATCAGTTTTTACACCCAAAAGGCAGACTACTGGATAAACCTGCGGAAGTCGGATCCGATAGGCTACACCACTAAAAAACAGGAATTTGCCCGGTTGGTGATCGATCAGGCAGATCGCAAACTTGGTGGTCTGAAGGCAGGAATTGAAGAGGTTGACATCGCTACGCCTGCAACGTATCAAAAGTATACCAACAACTGGAATGGAAGTGTACAGGGCTGGCTTCCCGGGAAAAACATCATAGCGCAATCTCCGGTGAAAAGTGAGTTACCCGGCTTGAAAGAATTCTATTTCATAGGGCACTGGACTATTCCCGGCGGGGGGCTGCCGGTAGCCATCAAATCAGCCCGCGATGCGGTGCAGAAAATTTGCCATCGTAAAAAGGTTCCGTTCACTATCCCCTCAGGCCTTTGATCTGCTCCTCCAGCACGCGGATCCTCGCTTCGGCATCGTCCTGCTTCTTGCGCTCCGAATCCACCACCGCTGCCGGTGCATTGTTTACAAACCGCTCGTTGCTCAGCTTCTGCATGACTTTTTCCAGGAAACCGGTCGTATAAACCAACTCCTCCTCCAGTTTTCTCAATTCATCCTCCACATCGATCTTCCCGGTAAGTGGAATGAAAAATTCAGTGGATCCGGCCACAAAGGAGATACTATCGGCAACCTTCTCAACTACATAGGCCAGTTCGCTGATGTTGCACAATTTGACAACCAGGTTGTCGAAGGTTGTATCGGGTGCATCATTGTTGTTTTTCCTGATATACAACCGGATCGTCTCCTTCTGCGGAATATTTTTTTCCTTCCTGACATTGCGGATGGCCATGATCACCGCTTCGGCAAAGGCAAATTTATCAATGATCGGCTGATTGAAACTTTCTGCAACCGGCTGGCGGGTTAACATGATCGATTCACCCTCACCCCGCTCTTCCAGTATCTGCCATATTTCCTCTGTAATAAATGGCATGAAGGGATGCAGTACTTTTAAAAGTTTTTCAAAAAAACCGGTCACCGATGTATAGGTTTGACGGTCAATTGGCTGCTGATAGGCCGGCTTGATCATCTCCAGGAACCAGGAACAGAAATCATCCCACACCAGTTTGTAGGTGGCCATCAGGGCCTCGGACAAACGGTAATCGTCATAGAGTGTGTTGATAGTCTGCAGGGATGCATTGAACACCGAATTGAACCATTCAACGGAGACTTTGTTCACCTCCGGCTGATCCAGGGTTTCATCCACCGGCCATCCTTTGACAAGCCGCATGGCATTCCATATCTTGTTGCAGAAATTACGTCCCTGCTCGATCAGCGCATCATCATACAAAAGGTCATTTCCTGCCGGAGAACACAACAACATTCCCAGTCGCACGGCATCGGCCCCGTTCACCCTGATCAGGTCGAGCGGCTCCGGAGAATTCCCCAGTGATTTTGACATCTTTCGACCTTGCTTGTCGCGTACAATCCCCGTGAAATAGACATTCTTAAAGGGGATTGCCTTCCGGTACTCCCATCCCGCCATGATCATCCTGGCCACCCAGAAAAAGATAATTTCAGGAGCCGTAATCAGGTCATTGGTCGGATAATAATAATTAATATCGGGATTATCGGGATGACGGATGCCGTCAAAAACGGAAATAGGCCACAACCAGCTTGAAAACCAGGTATCAAGGACATCTTCATCCTGTTTCAGGTCATCTAAAGTTATTACAGAATTTCGATTTTCGATTTTAGATTGAGCAATGGCCAAAGCTTCTTCTTTTGACCTGGCCACCACGAAGCTGCCATCAGGCAGGTAGTAAGCAGGGATGCGCTGTCCCCACCACAGCTGGCGCGAG
>Ga0247841_10010760_pt1 | contig 12378 bp, 13 predicted proteins | sample LaCruzMarch2015__2_FD_192410 | JGI IMG/M metagenome (GOLD analysis project Ga0247841, IMG submission 192410) | Freshwater microbial communities from meromictic Lake La Cruz, Castile-La Mancha, Spain - LaCruzMarch2015_18m | ecosystem: Environmental > Aquatic > Freshwater > Lake | place: Spain... | reverse complement strand
TGATGGTCACGGAAGGAATTGGATTTACGGTGACGGTGAGTACCTTGGGGATTCCCGGACAGGCAGTGGTTCCGGGCCCCACGGGGGTGATGGTGTATTTTACTTCACCGGGGGTAGTCACCCCTGAATTGAGCGAAAGGATGTCCCCGATGTATCCGCTGCCGCTGAGGGTGACCCCGTTCACGGCCGGGCCGGGCTGAACAACTGCTGTCCAGGTAAATGTAGTGAGGGCGATATTGGAGGTAGGCTGATAGGCCACCGAGGTTTCCGAACAGATCGTTTTTGTGGAAGCACTGGTCACCATGGGGGTTTCATTCACTGTGACCATAACCACATTGCTGCTCCCGGCTGAACAGGGAGGCGACATGGTGTTTCTCATGTACCAGGTGGTCTGGTATATGGCTGAGGTGGGCGTGTAGTTCGGCGTGGTAACCCATACTGATGTCCAAGGTCCCAGTGCGCTGACCGTGCTTTTTGCCCAACTGTAAGTATAGGTCCCCGGTCCGCCCCCGCCAGAAGCAGGGGTAACCTCGGTAAAGGGACCAGGTATCACACCGGCGCAGATCTCCTGGTTGTCCATGATGGTACCGCCATTGATGATGTCATCCACAGTGACTACCATGGTGGAGGTGTTGGGGCAAGAGGTTACAGGATGGGTGCCGACCAACTGAAAGGTAGTTGTGGAATTTAACAGAGGAGGAGTGAGGGGATTGGTGTTCGTTCCGAATACCGACGGAGGAGACATCCAAACCCAGTTGGCATTCCAGGGGGTGGCCGATACGGTAAGGGTGATCGGTTGCTGGGCACAGATATGCGGGGGAGTGGGTATCGTGGTGATAGTGAACTCCGGTTGGGCCTTGTGGGTGACCACCACTGGAACCGATGCGGTACCGCATCCAGAGACCACCACCGTGTAACTCCCGATCTCTTTCGCCCAGAAATGAGAAAAGGTGGAATCCACCTGCAATTCGGCTCCCTTGTACCACTGATAGGTCACCCCGCCGGAAGGAGAAGCATCAAGCTGCACTGCTTCGCCCGGACACAAATTCACATTGTTGCCGGTGATGGTTACATTCGCTCCCCGAGGTGTAAGGGTGAGTGTTGGAGGACATTGTGAAAAAGAGGGAGTAACGAAAAATGAAAAAAAAACGAGAACAACAAGAAAATGTAAATGATTTTTCATAGGAAAGGTTCTTGGTATACATAAAAACATTTACCTGACATTTGTAAATGCTGGTAAAAAATAGTTATTTTGCTAATGACAGATCTCTTCTCTGAAAATTAATATTCCTGAGCGTTTACCATGAACAAATATCAGAATTATTTCGATATGTCCAAATTATTTACCTTATTTTTTACTTAACAAAAGAAAATCAGGATCCCGGCGTTCGTATTTAGTCCCGAGTAAAATTGCATCTCCCTGTTTTTACTGTTTTCAAACTCCATTTGAATCCACGCGAGCTCATTCCCCGCTTGCGGCGGGTTTAGCGAGCAAAAATGCAAATTCCTATGGGATCGAAGAATCCTCGGCCTATGGCGAGGTTCTTCAGTAAATATAAAGATAGGAAAAGAAAGAAATTTAATGTCACGTCAATATCCCTTTTTTATTCTTTCCTAATTACTATATAATAGTTTGTAACCAAATTTATATAGAAAAAAGAGGAAAAGTCAAGGTTAAGTCAAGGTAAAGTTATATTAATCTCAATTATTGACATAACAAAAAAACTGAAATGTTACATTTTATTAGACGAAATCGCCCTTACCTTCATCAACAGAATTTTTTTGTATCCATTAATATTTCACTGTAAGAGCGATCACTTCGACTTTTCTCTTCAACGCCGGAATTATCTATTTACTTTTTCGAATGACAATATAAGGCATTCTTTAAAACGACCCTGTCGTTAGGTATATTGTTGATAAATTTATCACCAGATTACTTGACTTTTCCTTAGAATTCATATATTAGCTAAATAAATTTAATACTTGTTTAAACTACAAAAACTCCTTTCTCCTTTGGGGAATCATCCTCATAACGCTTGCATTTGATTACGAAACTCCGAATTGTCTCGCAAAACCAAATTTTTACCGATAAACACCAATACCATGAAAAAAATCAGCAGTTACATGATACTATATGGTCAGTTCCTATTCTGAAGTCCGACTCGAAATCTTATTCTATGAAGGTTCAAACCGCGACAATGTGATTGCAAAACTTTCAATTAACGCCTCGGGTAGCGGGGGTGTAGTCTATTCGGCATATGCAGTAGCAGGGAAAAGCATCGGGTGATTCATCTGCAAGACCATTGGAAAAAATAACGAAGTTTAATTATTCAATTTGATTCCATAATAAAGATTGTGATTGAAATGAGGTTTTGATCGGATTTTGGATGCAATTTTTTATTAATATTTGACTTTGTGACTATGAAAAAAATTATCCTACTTAGTATTATCGCCTGCATCCTAACACTAACTTCCAGCGCACAACAGGTAAAACTGTATTTAAAAACCGGACAAACCATACAGGGCAGCTTACTTGGTCTTTCCAATTTAAAAACTGAAATCGATCCGGATGGCAGTGTGAGTTATTATGTTGTAAATAATGTTGAGGCTGACAGTCTGATCTATCTGAAAGACGGAAAAAAAATCACCTATCCAATCACCGAAAACATTCCAATTAAACACCAATCTTCCATTAACATCACTCCTCCGAAAAGCAGATCAATATTTTCCTTTGGGCTCATCGGTGGACGTTCATCTACCATCACTACCATGGCCTTCGATGGTTTTTCCGATACTAAAATCAAACCAAGCTTTATGTTTGGGGGCTCGGTCATGTATTTCCTGACCAATTTTGTTGCTTTTGAACTCATAGTTTCACATACAAGATCAAAGATCATAGAAAACAGCGAAGACATGGGTATCCTCTCCATGACACCAATTATCATAAACTATAAAATGCAGACAAAACCCCGGAAGAAAGCCGGAGTCGGGGTGAGTTTTGATATTGGTATGGGGCTGGCCTTCACAAACTATTCCAATGGGTCGTACATCAAACAGCTTGAACAAGAGGAAAAAGTGACGATTGCGGTGAAGACTAACAATCCGTTTGTCTTTAACATGGGATTTGGTTTGGATGTCTTTGTATGCAAACAGATTTCTCTTGGCACCGATATCCGGCTTCTGTTAAGCAATGTAAAAACCGATTGGAAATTTAACGGAATTAGTATGCCGATTACTGAAAAAATATTCGCAAGCAGTTTTATCCTGGATTTTGAACTCCGATATTGGTTGGATCACTAATCCGAACTTAAAATCATTTATACTGTATATTCAATTGTACAACAAATAGATAAACAGATGAAAGCTACATGGAAAAATTTTTTACTTATTGGAAGTATTTTCGGGATGGTTTTAACATTTACAGGATGTGCTTCCGTGGGCAAATCATTTAAATACGAAAATGTACCAGTTCTCAATATAGGGAGCATTAACAAAGAGGATTATCAAAAATATTTTGGCGTTCCGAGCTCAAAAACGAATATCTCAAATTCTAATGGAGAATATTTAATTGCAAAATATGTTTATGCATATGCCGGGATGGGAAATGTCGATTCTCGCGTGCTTTTTCTTGAATTTAAAGGAGATGGCCTTAACGGTTATGTCTATCTCAGCAGTTTCGATAAAGATCGTACCATAGCCGATTTGACCAAAATGAATCGTATCCAGAAAGGCTTGACGAAAGATCAGGTTGTCGAAATTCTTGGAAAACCCACCGGAAAATCCATCTGCCCATCAAATTTGATGGATTTCCAGAAGGATTGCTCTACGGGAAACGAACTATGGATTTGGCAATCCATCGACTTCACCTCCTCCGGCAAAAAAGCCCGGTCTGCTTCTATACAGATTGGCTTTGATAAGGAGGGAAAAGTAGAGTATTCTGCCAACTCAAAGGAAGAATAGATTTCATTTGAGAAGTGGTCTTAAGCGAAGAATCATGGAAGATGTTATCAAATTATGGTGTTGTAACAACTTCATTTTCGTCCAAAATCACAGTCGGTGATTTATATGCAAGATCAGGCAACTGGGGAGTGGGTTTTATAGAAATCTGACAATACAATAAAAAGGATAATTTACTCTGAATCATCTGGAAATTTGAAAGATGCACAGTCATTAAAGGTAGAGGTTTTGGGTAGAACATTTAGATTTATGCAAAGGCAAGAGTGTGCCCAAACGCAAACAAAATATTTTATAAGCCATTGATATATAAGTATATAAAAATAGGGGGGGGAGAGTTTATTTTGTTAAAAACAATGTTATACCTTTATTGTACTATTAACCGGGCTGAAACCTATTTTTAGAGGTGCCCTAAAACCAATAACCATGAAAAAATCATTGTATCTGCTTTTAACCGGCATGTTTTGCCTGGTCTTCTCCTTTACCGTGAGCGGACAGGCGAACATGGAAGATGTGGTCTATCTTAAAAACGGCAACATCATCCGGGGGACCATTCTCGAACAGATTCCCGGTCAGTCCCTGAAGATCCGGACCACCGACAACAGCATGTTCGTGTTTACCATGGAGGAGATAGAAAAAGTGGCGAGGGAGGGAACTTCCGTGCCAAAACAAAGCGTCGCTTCCAAAACGACCCCCTCTTCCGCCGACACCATCTACCAGGGCAAAAAACGGAAGTACTACCAGAACGGTCACCAACTAAGAGGGAGTGAATTATCGATGCTGTTAAAGAATAACCCGGAGGCCTATTCGTACATGAAAGCTGCGAAGGGATGTTCGGCCGGCGGAGCTGTGCTGACTGTCGTCGGCTCTCTTACCATGTTGACCGGAGCGGCGATCATTTTGGTGAATACCATGAATAAAAACAAATCAAACAGTACAATAACAACTGGCCTGATCGTCGAGGCAGGTGGTGTTGTGTTGGCTACGATCGGCCTTATTGTGTCATCGGGTTACAATACCAATATGAAAAAATCCGTTCAGATCTATAATAAAGGAATAAAAAATGTAAAGCAACCAGTTCTCAGCATCAATGCAGGTTTTACGCGGGACGGATTGGGAATAACCCTGAATTTCTGAGCGTCTGCGTCAGAAATAAATTATGGTTGTTTGCACATTTTGAACCCCTTTTTATTATGAAAAAGTTGTTGCCAATAATTTTCGCTGTGATGATTTGCATCTTTTCCGCACTTCAGTCAGGCGCCCAGACCACTTACCAGGACGTGGTAATGCTGAAAACCGGAAATGTGGTGCGGGGAACCATCATTGAACGGTCAGCCGACCAATCAATTAAAATCCAGACTACGGACAATAATATTTTTGTCTTCAGTATGGACGAAATTGAAAAAATAACCAGTGAACCGAAGCCGTTGACCTATGCAATAAAGGCTGCTCCCGCGGATAACCGCAAGTCATATACGGAGGTATATTTCTTTGGCGGATTTTCATCTAAAAAGAAGGTAATGTCTGGTGCCCTGTATGTCAACGGCATGAATATCCCGTATGATATTGTTTATAAAAATGGCGGACTGGGAGGGATGGGCGTTACAGGTTTGTTTATCGGGAAAAACCGTCGGCCGGATATCGGACTCGATCTGGAGTTCTCGCTATACGGCGCCAAGATGATTACCACCACCCATAACCCAAATGTCGAAGTTGTCATGTCGGGATTTGCTTTATGTCTCGATATGCACTTCCTGTTTTTTCCGATCAAAGCGAGGAATAAATATCCGAGTCCCTTTATTTTGATAGGAATGGGAGCGAGAATCGTTTCGTTGTCTTCGGGTACGACATCAGCCGCTGAGATACATGGAGAATTACCATTTGGCGTTGGCGTGCGACAAAAGGTTTCCAATGTTGTCTCTTTTCAGGTACAAGAGAGATTTGTATATTCATCCTTGAAGGAGGTACGTGGTTTCATACTCCCTGAAACCAGGTTTTCGATGATTTTATCATTCGGTAAAAAAGCAAGTCGGTGAGACAAAAATATTAACCATACGTTTTTAACACAGAATCCCTTAAAACAATGATCATGAAAAATACCATCCGTACATTAATAGTGTCTTTGGCCTTTTTACTTTTTCCAAATCTTTTTTTTGGACAACAATCAACCTTTGTTTCGGTTGTTTATTTAAAAAACGGGAGTATCATCCGTGGTACTATTCTCGAAATGATCCCCGATTCGATAATAAAAATTCAAACAAGCGATAAGAATGTCTTTACCTACAAACATAGCGAGATCACCAAAATAGCAAGTGAACGTATAGTAAGCGGACCGGCCTCCTTGTATTCAGATGTTCCCATTTCCGGTCCGGGATTCAGTCCGCCCTCAGCGGGGAAAGCAGTTATTTATTTTGTAAGCCTCAACAGAATGTGTATGCCCTACGATTTTTTTCACAACGACCAATATATCGGTGGAATCGATAAAAAAAATTATATGCGTTATGAAAGTAATCCGGGAAACCAGCTTTTCTGGTCCTCTTCCATGACCAAGGATTTTCTCCCGTCAATGCTCAAGGAAGGCGATACCTATATTGTAATCGTGGGTGTGGCGCTCGGTCTGAGGAAAACAGTTTCCCGTTTAACCCCGATAGGTATTGATGACAAGGTATTTACATCATCTGTGACAATGATCAATAAGAACGAACCTTTAACTACAGATATTTTAAAAATCAAAGAAAAGAGAGACAAATTAAAAGATTTTATCGCCAAAACTTTAAATCAGTATGAAACAGAGTGGAAAGAAACTAAAAGTTATAATCAACTTTCTCCCGAAATGGCCATTCCGGTAGAGGTGCTTCATTGATTAACAAATTAAAGGACAAAACGATGAAGACTTTTACATTTTTTCTGTTCCTGACGGCATTCTTTTTCATTGACTTCAAAAACGCTTTTACTTAAAATCCGTAATGGATAAACTACACAAATGGAGACAATATCACAGCATTGTGTGACGAAGGCAATACCATGTGAGTGGGAACAGGTGGTGGCCTTGTCAGTTTGGATAAGTCTACCGGTAATAAAAAATTTTATCAAAAGTTAACTTCAGGGTTGCCACATGACGATGTTACTCTATAGCCATTGATGGCAACGGGACTAAGTGGATTAGAACTTTACGTGGTCTGGCAATTAAACAATACAATGATTAGGGTCATTGACATGACCAATACCGTGAACAGGTTGTTAGCATTCATGTAAAGACAAAAACAGGAGAAGGCTGAAAATCCTTTTAAAAGTAAGCAAAAAATTGAAATACGTATGAATATGAAAAAAAATGTACTATTAATTCTAATTCTGCTTTTATCTAAGATTGTGGATGCTCAAATTATTGAAATTAAATCAAACGGAAATTTGCGGTCTGGTCCAAGCACAAGTAATGAAATCATTGGAAAAGTCACAATCGGAATGAAAGTCAATCAACTTGACTTTTCTAATAATTGGTACAAGATTGAAACACCAGCCAAATTATCAGGTTGGATTTATAAAAGTATTGTGAAGGATGAAAATCAAAACGAAATTAGCAAAACTCAAACACAAATAAGTATTTGCATTTTACCCAGAATTATTTCCGACGATGGAGCAGTTCAAGATACAATGAATGTTTTTGTGAAATTACGTTTAGTCCCTGCTGACTATAAAGCAAATGGGAGAATTGATGGTATAACGGAATATAAAGTAGAAAGAGAAAAAGTTGTATCCTGCCCATATGTTGACTCTGATACCGTGGGAATATTATGTCAAGGGGGGAAAAGTATTGTTAAATCAGGTAGATCTATGGATTCTTATGGAACACCAATGGGATACAATGTGTTTGATGAATTTTTTCTTGATAAATGCCTGAATCCAATCCGTGGTTATTGGGATGGTAAAAAACAAGGTGCAAAACATACCATTATTGGTACATTATTTATGTTCGACTATTTGTTTGAATCGGATAATGATAATCCTTTAGTGTTTATAATGAGTAAAAGAGGATATGTTTATCAATATGGTTTTGGTAAAGTAACCGATAAGAAAATTGGAAAAATTTGGATTTTAAACAAGGCTAAACCGTAAACCAACTCCCAAACCGAAAATTGAGTGGGGTACAAATAAATAAGGTCAGGGAACGAAGGCAAAATTCAAACTAAACCTGCTTCTTCAACTCAATCTCGATTAATTCAATGAGTTCAAGAACAGGTTTGAAATAGGGTAGAACTTTTTCTTTGTCAAAATCGAATAAATCATCATAATCCCCTTTTTGCCTCCAGGTGAAAAGCTGTGAATAGTTTTGACGTATTCTTTCGGTATTTTATTGGGTTTAATGAAGAACTCAGTAAAATTTGACTTTGCCCCGTTGTGTGTTGTGGGTTTTAAATCTGCCGTCAGGAGTATGGCCATTACAGCATAGTAAGCTGCCTAATAAAGTCTGTTTATCGTTGAATCCCCGCGAGCGCATTCCCCGCTTGCGGGGTTAGCGAGCAAAAATACAAATTCCTATGGGATCGAAGAATCCTCGCTTGCGAGGTTCTTCAATTCCACCTGTTTTTCTCAGCAAGGATCTGGGCATCCTCAAAAGTCGTCTTTGCTCTCTGCAATCGATAAGTTACCAGGTCAGCCTTTGCCCCTTTCATTTGATCCTGATCCCTTCTTTTTGAATGTTTTCATATAACGTAGTGATGGAATGGTTTTTCAACCAGTCAGTTTTTGAGTAGATCAATGGGGAGATAACCGCCCCTGTTTCGATTTCCAGATCGTAGAATTCATCCATGAATCTGGTCTCGACTCCAAAGGATACATTCTTTGTATTTAATAAAACCAATATATCCCAGTCAGATATCTTCTTCGCATCCTGCCTTGCCCTGGACCCGTATAAATATAATTCAGAGTCAGGAGCTGTTTTATTAACCAGCTCAATGATCTTGTTGATAATTATTTTTTCCTCTGAACCCATGTAACAAAGGTACAATTGATTCCCTTGATTTTTCCCATAAATAATTGAAAATATCCCGGAAAGGATTCTGATCCAGCTCCTGCCACATTATTTCGCCCTCATCCTTCGGCCTCATAAAGTGACAGCTGGAAAGCTGTCCATCACCACTGCCAACCCGTACCGAAAATGGTACCGGTTGGCTTGTTTTCAAATCCCGTTTGCCAGCACTGTTGGGCACCCCATTTCATGCTCGTTCCTCGCATTCAGGGCGTGCCCATGGTATGCATGCGTTCTTTCGTCATGTCGGCAGCGTTAAAAAATCCAAATCTTATTCAAAGGTACCTGCGTAAAATATTGCCGCACAAGGCCGGTGCCCGTTGGGTGCTGTCATTTTTTTGAATAATATGTTTTTAAGGTAAAAAAATGACCAGCAGCCTTGCGCGGCAAATTTTACTACGGTATAGGGTGCCTAAGATTTTGATTTATTGCAGGTTTCTATTTCCACCAAAAAATGCATTCATTCGATTTTAGCACCTTACCAGATTGTCCATGATCCCTGAGATCATTCTTCTTCAACCAGATGCATAAATATCTATCAATCCAGCGTGGAGTTTTGTTTTTATGCAATTCACAGAGTTCCTCGATCCTAATAAGTTCGAATATCCGGAGTAGCCTTCCGGTTTTTCATGATCGTAATCGACACCATTAACCCCCTTTCTGCAGATATTTCTCATAACGTAAACCAGGGAAAAGGAATGCATAATCATTCATAATACATAGAATGTCAATGTATTATGATGTTTTTACTTTTCCCTGATGGTATCTTTGCGCCTGTCCGGACCGCATTTACCCCGTATCAAGTCCGTAGCAAGTTCACTAAAATCAGTATTAATCCTAAAACTTATTACCATGGCAATCGTACAAAATCCCATCACGGGCAGAACCAAGAAAAAGTTTGGTACTGCCGTATTTTCGAAACAGTTTGGTAAAAACACCATGCGTACCAAACCGGTCGATGTCAAGAACCCAAACACAATCCTCCAGTCCAAACAGCGTACAAAGTTCTCGACCATTGTGAGCCTGATCCGTCAGGTTCTATCCCTCATCAATTCTGTGTATGCCGGCACGCTGAAAAGCATGTCACCTTTCAACAAAATTGTCAGCATAAACGTGAAAAATGCCTTCACTGGTGATCCTCCGGTATTGGATCACACAAAAGTCGTTTTATGCGATTTTGAAGGCAGTACGGTCAGCAATGTGACCATGACAGCCCAGCTTAACCAGGTCATGGATATTGCCTGGGATCCAAACACGACAAATCCAGATGAATCATCAACCCCGCTAACGTTGATCATCATCAACTGCAGCACCAATAAAGTGATGATTTTTCCGGATGTTGATCCCCGTTCTGCCGGATCATGTGCCATCACAGCGCCGGTTTCCTGGGTTGGAGCTAAAACTGCTTTGCACGTTGTCACGGTCGACTATTCCCAACTCATTGCCGGAATGCCAAAGAAAATTATCCAATTCAAGGCCGGTTGTGATACCGCCAGCATCGTAAAGTAACCATCGTCATCAAATGCCCCTGATTTACAAGTCGGGGGCATTCCTTTTTCCGGGATATTAAAAAACAATCAAAAATGACTTTCAAATCACGAATTCTAGGACTTCCTCTTCCACAGGCAATTAGTCTGTTAACCTTCCTGTTGGCAATCATCTCCATATGGGTTCATATGGAAATCAGGCTGGCAGAACTGAATGTGGAAATCACTAACCTTAAACAGGATCTGTTGCTTCATAAGACTGACAACACCAGGAACTTCGACATTATCAGGTCCGACATCAAAGCCGACACCAAGGAGATCCTCAAACGCATCGATGAAATCCAGATTTACCTCAGAAATACCAAATAACCATGAAAGAACGAATTTTTAACAACTGGAAAACTACCGCCCTTGGCATCATACTATTGGTCATGGCGGTAGTTCTGCTTTTCATGAGAATCATCACACTGGGTGAGTTCTCAGCCTTTTCCCCCACCATCCTCGGCCTCATTTACGTCCGCGACACAGTATTTAAAATCACAGAAAGACCAATCTCCAAAACTTGAAACCTGAAACCTGAATTGCGAAGCAATCACGAACACCCCAAAAAATAAAAATTATCGTGAGTAAACCTGAAACCTGGAACAAAAATGGCAAACATTAATCATTTCGCAACAAAGCTCTTCCTGAGTGAAGGACTGTTTTCAAACGATCCGATCGATCGGGGAGGACCCACCAATATGGGTATAACTCTATCTACCTGGCGTAAAATTGGGTACGACAAAGACGGAGATTCAGATATCGACATCGATGATATCCGTCTGCTGAAACCTGAAGATGCTATGCTGGTACTCGAGAAATGTTACTGGGACCGCTGGCTTGCAAGTGAGATCAAAAACCAGAAGGTGGCTGATATCCTGGTCGACTGGCTCTGGTGCAGCGGAAAATGGGGCATCATCATCCCACAAAGGATTCTCGGTGTTCCTGCCGATGGCATTGTTGGACAGGTAACCCTGAAAGCGGTAAATCGTGCAAACCCTTATCAATTCCTGATCCAGATCTACAATTCAAGGGTTGCCTTCATAATGAACATTATTAAAAAGGATCCATCCCAAAGTCGATTCGAACGCGGCTGGTTTAACCGTCTGAACGATTATTTATAAGCATTTCATAATTCAAAATTCGTTGATCAATATTCGATATTCAAAAATCCCACCCATGAAAACGACCCTCAAAATATCCCTCCTCCTGGTGTTATCAACTCAAAATGGCTGAGCTACATCGGCCAGGCTCACCCATTTGCTTGCACGCTACCCCTAATCAATAATAATAGAAATCTAAAATATGTCTTACTTCCTGGAATAATATTAAAAAGTTTATATTTGCAATTCTTTATACAATCTATAAAGAATCGAAAATGAAAACTACATGAAAAACGAGACTACATCCTATAATTATCTTGAGGAATTTCTTTCCAGGATAAGGTCAAAAGGCCGTTATTCATTTACTTACAAAGAAGCATTGGATGCATTTGATATTTCCGAACAGGCATTGGATCAGAATTTACACCGATTGAAGTCTAAAAGTGCCATTGCAACGATAAGAAAAGGTTTTTACGTGATTATTCCTCCTGAATATTCAGCAAATGGGATGCTTCCTGTAAATCTATTCATCGATGATCTGATGCATTCAATCAATAAGGACTATTATGTTGCATTATTATCCGCTGCGGCATTGTACGGTGCAGCACACCAACAACCAATGGAATATTTCGTTGCAACAGGAACCCCCGCAATCCGTTCTATCCGAACAAATAAATTGGCAATCAACTTCATGGTTAAAAAACAGTGGTCACTGGATGATGTGCTGAAGAAGAACACCGATGCCGGAAATATAAACGTTTCTTCCCCG